>Ga0157358_1000332_pt1 | contig 19269 bp, 18 predicted proteins | sample AttcapACBM2_FD_111484 | JGI IMG/M metagenome (GOLD analysis project Ga0157358, IMG submission 111484) | Fungus gardens microbial communities from leaf cutter ant in Botucatu, State of São Paulo, Brazil - Atta capiguara ACBM2 | ecosystem: Host-associated > Fungi > Mycelium > Unclassified ... | reverse complement strand
AGCGGCCGTCAGCATGCAGCGGCGCGTCGTGCGGTACCACAATAATCAGCATGTAACCCACACTGGCAAGTGAGAACGCGCATTCGTGCCGTCTCCGCTCTTGAGAGATGATGATGTTAGAAAAACTGTTCAAGCTAAAAGCGCATAATACGACGGTCCGCACCGAAGTCATCGCCGGGATCACCACTTTCCTGGCAATGGCCTATATCCTGTTTGTTAACCCCAGCATTCTGGGCGCCACCGGCATGGATAAGGGGGCGGTATTCGTCGCCACCTGTCTGGCGGCGGCGATCGGATCGGTCCTGATGGGGCTGATCGCCAACTACCCGATCGCGCTGGCGCCGGGCATGGGGCTGAACGCCTTCTTCACCTATACCGTCGTGCTGCACATGGGTTACACATGGCAAATCGCGCTAGGCGCGGTGTTTTTGTCGGCGGTGATCTTCTTTGCGCTGTCGATTTTCAAAATCCGCGAGTGGATTATCGCCAGCATTCCGCTGCCGCTGCGCGCCGGCATTGCGGCGGGTATTGGGCTTTTCCTGGCGCTGATCGCGCTGGAAGGCGCAGGCATCGTGGTGGATAACCCGGCGACGCTGGTCGGGCTGGGCGACCTGACCAAGCCTGGCCCGCTGCTGGCGCTGCTGGGCTTTGTGGTGATTGTGGTGCTGGAGGCGCGTCGCGTCACCGGCGCGGTGCTGATCGGCATTCTGCTGATTACGTTTATTTCGATGGGTATCGGTCTGTCGCCGTTTGCCGGCGTCTTCTCCGCGCCGCCGTCAATCGCCCCCACCTTTATGCAGCTCGATATCGCCGGCGCGTTTAACGTTGGCCTGGTCAGCGTGATTTTCGCCTTTCTGTTTGTCGACGTCTTCGACAACACCGGCACGCTGCTGGGGGTGACTAAACGCGCCGGACTGGCGGACGAACAGGGCAATATCCCGAAAATGGGCCGCGCGCTGGTGGCCGATAGCGCCGCGGCGCTGTTTGGATCGCTGCTCGGCACCTCGACCACCACCAGCTATGTGGAATCCGCAGCGGGCGTGAGCGCGGGCGGACGTACCGACTTAACGGCGGTCGTGGTCGCTATTCTGTTCCTGCTGGCGCTGTTCTTCTCGCCGCTGGCGGGCAGTGTGCCGGTCTACGCTACCGCGCCGGCGCTGCTGTTTGTCGCGGTGCTGATGGCCTCCGGCCTGGCGGAGATCGACTGGAAAGACATCACCACCGCGGCGCCGGTCACCGTTACCGCGCTGACCATGCCGCTGACTTACTCTATCGCTAACGGCATCGCCTTCGGCTTTATCACCTGGACGGTGGTGAAGCTGCTGAGCGGCCGTACCAAAGAGGTCAATGCGGCGCTAGTGATCCTCTCTTTGCTGTTTGTGATCAAGCTGGGCTGGCTCAGCGCCTGATAGCGATCGCCGCGCTGGTGCAGGCTGGCGCGGTCTTATTCTTTTGCTGCGCGCAAGACGTAAATCGTGTTGCGCGCTTTTTTTGTTTCTTTCCTTAGGGATTTGCGTAGCGGATTCCAGAGTCCGCCAGAAAGGGTGTTAGCTTTTCTGGCGCAGGGCTACTCTGCCTGCGCTAATTCGAGGTGCGCATCGTTCGCCATTAATGAATGAATTAGCGGAACGGGGAATGTTTACCGGGCGGTAATCTGGTTAAATACCCAACAGTCAGGGGAGGCGTCGGTGGCATGACTGTAAGGCGTAACAAGGAAAGGAGAGAATAGTATGGAGTTTCCGTTAAGCCCTCTTCCGCATAAGTTTTCCTGTCCCCTCATCCCTCTTCGGCAATCAGGAGGAAACCCTATGGAGCGATTGACTAAACGCGTCGAGCGGCTTGAGCTGGATACGCACCAGATAAAAACAGACCTCGCGATACTGACCGAACGTTCGCAAAATTTCGCCACGAAAACGGATGTTGAAGGCCTGCGTACCGACCAGTTCAGGCTGCGCTGTGAAATGCTTGAAGGCTTCGCCCAGACGGCAGCCCAGTTTGCGCGTATTGATGAGCGATTTGCGCGAGTCAGTGACTGGACCGGACAGGCCGACACTAATTTTGCCGCAATTGATAAGCAGTTTGAGCGGGTTCATGAACAATTCAAATGCGTTGACGAAAAGTTCGAGCGAATTCATGAACGGTTCGAGCGCGTTGACGAAAAGTTCGAGCGCATGGACGAAAAGTTTGTGCGCATTGATGAAAAGTTTGACCGCCTCAACGACCGCATCACCTGGACGCTGTTGGTCCCGGCTGTGCTCGCCGTGCTTGGCTGGCTGGCAAGAGAATTTATGGTGAACATGTAGAGAGGCGGCATGCGCGCTGCCTCTCTGTTCAGAGCTGAAAAGCACGAGACGGCCCTCGTGCTCTAATTCATTAACGGAACGGCGGCTCGTTAAAGGTACGCAGTTTGCGTGAATGCAGCTTATCCCCTTCGGCGCGCAGCAGCTCTACTGCGCAAATACCGATCTGCAAATGCTCTGAAATCGCCCCTTCATAAAAACGGTTCGCCTGACCCGGCAGCTTGATTTCACCGTGCAGCGGCTTGTCCGAAACGCAGAGCAGCGTGCCGTAGGGGACGCGGAACCGATAGCCCTGCGCCGCGATAGTGGCGCTCTCCATATCCACCGCCACCGCGCGGCTCAGGTTAAAGCGCAGCGCTGAGGCGGAGTAGCGCAGCTCCCAGTTGCGATCGTCCGTGGTCACCACGGTACCGGTGCGCAGCCGCTGTTTGACCTCTTCGCCTGGCATATTGCTCACCGCTTTAGTAGCGTCATAGAGCGCGCGCTGCACCTCCGCAATGCTCGGAACCGGAATATCGGGCGGCAGCACGCTGTCGAGCACGTGGTCGTCGCGCAGATAGGCGTGCGCCAGCACGTAGTCGCCGATGCGCTGGCTTTCGCGCAGGCCGCCACAGTGGCCGATCATCAGCCACGCGTGCGGCCGCATCACCGCCAGGTGATCGCAGATGGTTTTGGCATTGGACGGACCGACGCCGATATTCACCAGCGTGATGCCGCGTCGGCCAGGCGAGGTAAGATGCCAGGCCGGCATCTGATGCTTTTTCCACGCCAGATCCAGCATCGCCGCGTCGCTCTCCGCCGTCTCGGCGGTGATCACCGCACCGCCCGCGCAGGCCAGGCTGTCATAGTCGCTGGCGGGATCGCGCACCTGCTCAGTCGCCCAGCGGACGAACTCATCCACATAGCGCGTGTAGTTGGTGAACAGCACAAACGGCTGGAAATGCTCGACCGAGGTGCCGGTGTAGTGGCGCAGGCGCGCCAGAGAGAAGTCGGTGCGCAGCGCATCGAAGTGCGACAGGGGAAAAATCGCGTCCGGGTTAAACAGACCGTCGGCGGTTTCATCGCCGATCTGCGACAGCTCGGTGGTAGGGAAATAGCGCGCAATGCTGGCGCTCATGGTGCGATCCAGCGACAGGTCGGAACCGTCAATCACGTAAGGGTAGGGGATCTCCTGGCTGGACGGGCCGACCTGAATCTCGACCTCATACTCTTTTTCCAGCATCGCCAGCTGTTCGCTGAGATAGTGGCGCAGCAGCGCCGGACGCGTAATGGTGGTGCTGTAGCTGCCGGTATGCGTAAAACGTCCCCAGGCGCGCGTGCGGTTTTGCTGCGGGCCTTCGCCGCGCCAGGTAATGCGCAGTTCAGGGTAGACAAACAGCCCCTGGCGACGCGCCTCATCCGCGGGCAGCGTGCCCTGTTCGGTATAGGTTTTTATCGCCGCGCGCAGCGCGTTCACCGCGTCGTCGTACAGACGCTCCAGTTCATCCAGCGCCTGCTGGCGGGTAAGGCCGTTCCGTTGTGTAGGCATAAACTCTCCTGATATGTAGCGAACTTTCCCCACAGCTTAGCGGGTTTGCCGCCGCCGCAAAGCAAGAATCTGTGATCGACCGCATTATGCACCAACAGGGTGCTGGCGTGTTGCCAATCCCCGCCTACGTTTAAATGAATCAGAAGGTGACGTCGTGCGCTGTCGCTGGCGTTGCCACCTTCCTTTAGCGAAATCTCGCCGCCCGTTGCGTTCTGGCGAGATTCTTGCTTGCGATTGATAGCGGCCTCTGTCGCCGCGCGTAGCATTCCCGAAACGAATAAAAACATTCACCGCTCCTGCGCCGTGGTCTGGCGAACGCAAACTCACTGTGTCGAGGATAGACAGCATGTCTCAGAAACTGATCAAGTTGTCGTTAAACATCGTAATTGCAGGCTGTATCGGCGCGGCGCTCAGCGCGCAGGCCGATATTAAAATTGGCGTCGCCGGGCCGTTCTCCGGGCCGAACGCCACCTATGGCGCGCAGTACTGGAAAGGGGCAACGCAGGCGGCGGAGGATATCAACGCGGCGGGCGGCATTAACGGCGAGAAAATCGTGCTGGTGCAGGGCGACGACGCCTGCGAACCCAAACAGGCGGTCGCGGTGGCGAACCGGCTGGTCGATCAGGATAAGGTAATGGCGGTCGTCGGCCATTTCTGCTCCTCCAGTACCATGCCCGCCTCGGAGGTTTACGACGACGCCGGCGTGCTGTCGATTACCCCAGGCTCCACTAACCCGCAGATCACCGAGCGCGGCATGAAAACCCTGTTTCGCATGTGCGGACGCGATGACCAGCAGGGCGCCATCGCCGCCAACTTTATGCTCGACAAGCTAAAAGCGAAGAAGGTCGCGGTTATCCACGATAAAGATACCTATGGCCAGGGGCTGGCCGACGCCACCAAAGCGGCGCTGGAGAAGCGCGGCGTCAAAGAGGTGATGTATGAGGGCCTGTCGCGCGGCGAGAAAGACTTTAACGCGCTGGTGACAAAAATCGCTCAGGCGAATCCCGACGTGATCTATTTCGGCGGTTGTCATCCCGAGGCGGGTCCGCTGGTGCGCCAGATGCGCGAGCAGGGCGTAAAAGCGAACTTTTTTTCCGGGGACTGTATCGTGACGCAGGAGCTGGTTACCGCCGCGGGCGGGCCGCAGTACACCAGCGGCATCTATATGACCTTCGGCAACGATCCGCGTCAGATCGCCGACGGCAAAGCGGTGATTGATAAGTTCCGCAAAGGCGGCTTCGAGCCGGAAGGCTATACCCTTTACGCCTACGCCTCTATCCAGGCGCTGGCGGCCGCCTACAAAGGCGCGGGCAAGGATAACGAGAAAGCCAGCGAATGACTGAAATCTCACGATGTGCCAACCGTGATGGGTAAAAAAGCTTGGGATGGAAAAGGCGATCTGAAAGTCTCCGATTACGTCGTTTATCAGTGGGACGACAAAGGCAAGTATCACCAGCTGTAAGCCTGAGCTCGCCCTGCGTATCGCGGGGCGTTTCCTGTCCGGACCGCCCGGTTGCGCGGTCCGCTTTGCGCAGAGACTTCGTTATGGACGCCTTCTTACTTCAGCAACTGATCAACGGGCTGACGCTGGGCGCGGTATATGGCCTTATCGCGATCGGCTACACCATGGTGTACGGCATCATCGGTATGATTAACTTCGCGCACGGCGAGGTCTATATGATCTCCGCCTATCTCTGCGCCATCGGTCTGGCGCTGCTCTCATTCTTCGGCGTGCACTCTTTCCCGCTGCTGATTTTCGGCACGCTGCTCTTCACCGTGGTGGTGACGGCGGTCTACGGCTGGACCATAGAGCGTATCGCCTACCGGCCGCTGCGCCACTCGACGCGGCTGGCGCCGCTGATCTCCGCCATCGGCATGTCGCTGATCCTGCAGAACTATGTTCAGCTGAGTCAGGGCCCCAATCAGCAGGGGGTGCCGACGCTGCTGACCGGCGTGCTGCGCGTCGAGTTTGACGGCGGGCTGGTGCAGATCACCTGGACCAAGCTCTTTATCCTCGCCGCTGCCTTTTGCGGCATGGCGCTGCTTACCTGGATTATCCAGTACACGCGCCTCGGCCGTATCTGCCGCGCGGTGCAGCAGGATAGGCGTATGGCCGCCATTCTCGGTATCAATACCGACCGCGTGATTTCGCTGGTCTTCGTTATCGGCGCGGCGATGGCCGGGCTGGCTGGCGTGCTGGTGACGATGAACTACGGCACCTTCGATTTTTACGCCGGGTTTATCATCGGCATCAAGGCGTTCACTGCGGCGGTGCTGGGCGGCATCGGGTCGCTGCCCGGCGCAATGCTGGGCGGGCTGCTGCTCGGCGTGGCGGAGGCGCAGTTCGCCGGGCTGGTGAACTCGGACTACAAAGACGTCTTCTCTTTCGCGCTGCTGGTGGTGATCCTGATCTTCCGCCCGCAGGGCTTGCTTGGCCGTCCGCTGGTGGCGAAAGTATGAGGGCGCGATGATGAGTCGATCTATCAATGTGCCTCAGGCGCTGCGCGAGACCCTGCTGGCCGGGCTGATTGCGGTGGTGGTGTTCGGACCGATCGTCGGCGTGGTGCTGAAAGGGTACGCCTTCCAGCTCGCCCCTGCGCGCGTGGCGCTGCTGGTGGCGGTGGTGATGGCGGGGCGGCTGCTGCTCAGCCTCTTTTTGCAGACCGAGCGCGGACGGGCGCTGCTGCGGCGCTTCGAAGGCGCGGACGACGGCGTTTACGTGCGCGAACCGGGCTATCGCTCGCGGCTGCGCTGGATCCTGCCGCTGCTGCTGGCGGCGGCGCTACTGTTTCCCTTTCTCTCCAGCAAATATCTGCTGACCGTAGCGATCCTCGGGTTGATCTATGTGCTGCTGGGCCTGGGGCTGAATATCGTGGTGGGGCTGGCGGGCCTGCTCGATCTCGGGTACGTGGCGTTTTACGCCATCGGCGCTTACGGTCTGGCGCTCGGCTATCAGTATCTCGGGCTGGGATTCTGGAGCATGCTGCCGCTGGCCGCGCTGCTGGCCGCTTTCGCCGGGGCGCTGCTTGGCTTTCCGGTGCTGCGCATGCACGGCGACTATCTGGCGATCGTCACCCTGGGATTCGGCGAGATCATCCGTCTGGTGCTGACCAACTGGCTGAGCTTTACCGGCGGGCCGAACGGCGTGTCCGTGCCGTCGCCGACCTTTCTCGGTCTGGAGTTTGGTCGGCGCGCGCGCGAAGGCGGCGTGCCTTTTCATGAGTTTTTCCACCTCGACTACAACCCCAATATGAAGTTTATCTTTCTCTATGTGGTGCTGGTTCTGGTGGTGGCGCTGGTGCTGTTTATCAAGCATCGCCTGACGCGCATGCCGGTCGGGCGCGCCTGGGAAGCGCTGCGCGAAGATGAGATCGCCTGTCGCGCGATGGGGCTAAACCATGTGCTGGTGAAACTCTCCGCTTTTATGCTCGGCGCCTCGACGGCGGGCATCGCGGGCGTCTTTTTCGCCAGCTATCAGGGATTCGTCAATCCGACCTCGTTCACTTTCTTCGAGTCGGCGCTAATCCTCGCCATTGTGGTACTGGGGGGAATGGGCTCGACGCTCGGGGTGGTGCTGGCGGCCTTTGTGCTGACGGTGGCGCCGGAGCTGCTGCGCAGCTTCGCCGAGTACCGGGTGCTGCTGTTCGGCATGCTGATGGTGGTGATGATGATCTGGCGGCCGCGCGGCCTGGTGCGCACCAGCCGCGTCGGCGTCGCGCCGCGTAAGGGAGTGCGCCATGAGTGACGCTATTTTGCAGGTCGATCATCTGATGATGCGCTTCGGCGGCATCAAGGCGCTTAACGACGTCAGCCTGCGCGTGCAGCGTGGCTCGGTCACCTCGCTGATCGGTCCCAACGGCGCGGGCAAAACCACGGTCTTTAACTGCCTGACCGGCTTCTACCGCGCCAGCGGCGGCCGCATTTTGCTGAACGCGCAGGCGCGCAGCACCGACGTGATTCAGATCCTCGGCCAGAAAATCCAGCCGCAGGACTGGCTGCGACCGACGCAGCTGGGATCGCGGCTCTGGTACAAGATGTTCGGCGGCGCGCACCTGGTGAACCGCGCCGGGCTGGCGCGCACCTTTCAAAATATCCGCCTGTTCCGCGAGATGTCGGTGATTGAGAACCTGCTGGTGGCGCAGCATATGCTGGCGAACCGCAACCTGCTGGCGGGCATTTTCAATACCCGCGGCTATCGCGAGGCGGAGAGCCGCGCGCTCGATCGCGCCTTCTACTGGCTGGAAACAGTGGATCTGACGCCGACGGCCAATCGGCTGGCCGGCACGCTCTCCTATGGCCAGCAGCGGCGGCTGGAGATAGCGCGCGCCATGTGCACCCAGCCGGAGCTGATCTGCCTCGACGAACCGGCGGCGGGACTCAATCCCGTAGAGACCGAGGCGCTGAGCGCGATTCTGCACCGCCTGCGCGCCGATCACCGTATTAGCGTGCTGCTGATCGAGCATGGTATGCCGATGGTGATGGCGATCTCCGACCATATCGTGGTGCTCGACCACGGCGACGTGATCGCTCAGGGCGCGCCGCGCCAGATCCAGCAGGACCCACGCGTCATCGCCGCCTATCTTGGCGCAGAGGAGGAAGATCTTCATGGCTGAACCGATGCTGAAATTTGACGCGGTCGATCTCTACTACGGCCCGGTACAGGCGTTAAAAAAGGTTTCGCTTAGCGTGCAGCCCGGCGAGACCGTGGCGCTGATCGGCGCCAACGGCGCCGGCAAATCGACGCTGCTGATGTCGATTTTCGGCCAGCCGCGCATCGCGCAGGGAGAAATTTATTTTCAGGGAGAGCCCATTAGCCAGCGCTCGACCCACTTTATCGCCGCCAGCGGCATCGCTCAGGCGCCGGAAGGCCGGCGGATTTTTGCCGATATGACGGTGGAAGAGAATTTGCAGATGGGCACCATCGCCATCGGCAGCGCGCATCAGAAAGCCGATCTGGCGCGCATGTATGCGCTCTTTCCACGCCTGCTGGAGCGGCGCAGGCAGCGGGCGATGACCCTTTCCGGCGGCGAGCAGCAGATGCTGGCCATCGCCCGCGCGCTGATGAGCCGTCCCAGGCTGCTGCTGCTCGACGAGCCGAGCCTCGGGCTGGCGCCGATTGTGGTTAAGCAGATCTTCGCCATTCTGCGCGAGCTGACGCAGCAGGGCATGACGCTGTTTCTGGTGGAGCAGAACGCCCGTCATGCGCTGGCGCTCGCTGATCGCGGCTATGTGATGGCGAACGGCGAGATTCGCCTCAGCGGCAGCGGTCGGGAGCTGCTCGATAACGAAGAGGTGCGCAGCGCCTATCTGGGCGGCGCAGCAGCCGCTGCGGTGAAGAGCGAGAAAAGAGTGTAATAATGATTGAAAAGACAGGGAAACGCTTTGCATAAATAGTTAAGCGGACCCATCATTACAACTCCTGTCCAATCTGTTCTGATTTGGTTATTCCCTTGCAAAATCCTGGCGTAGCAGTGATGCAGGCGATAAAGCGCACGGCGTGGTATCCCAAACGCCGCTTTTATCGCACGCTGTTCTGGCGTGAGATCACGCCACTGGCGGTGCCCATCTTCATCGAAAACCTGTGCGTGATGCTGATGGGCGTATTAAGCACATTCCTGGTGAGCTGGCTGGGCAAAGAGGCGATGGCGGGCGTTGGGCTGGCGGACAGCTTCAACATCATCATCATCTCTTTCTTTGCCGCCATCGATCTCGGCACCACGGTGGTGGTCGCCTTCAGCCTGGCGAAGCGCAACGGCAAGCGCGCCCGCGCCGCCACGCGCCAGTCGCTGGCGCTGATGACGGTGCTGTCGCTGGTGCTGGTGTTCGCCATCGAGCTGTGGGGGCATCTGATCATCGATCTGATCGCCGGCGGCGCGGAGCCGAAGGTCAAAGAGCTGGCGCTGAGTTACCTGCAGACTTCGGCGTGGAGCTATCCGGCGGCGGCGATAGCGCTGATCGGCAGCGGCGCGCTGCGCGGGGCGGGGAATACCAAAATTCCGATGCTGATCAACGGCGGGATGAACATCCTTAATATCGTTATCAGCAGCGTGTTGATCTACGGCGCCTTCTCCTGGGAGGGACTGGGTTTTGTCGGCGCCGGTCTGGGGCTGACCATCTCACGCTATATTGGCGCAATCGGTGTGATTTACGTGCTGATGATCGGTTTTAACGCCTCGCTGAAGATCAGCCTGCCGAGCTATTTCCGCCGCTGGGACCTGAAGATCCTGATGGAGGTGCTGGGCATCGGCGTGCCGGCGAGCATCGAATCGGTGCTCTTCAACGGCGGCAAGCTGCTGACGCAGGTGTTTGTGGCGGGCATGGGCACCGACGCCATCGCCGGCAACTTTATCGCCTTCTCTATCGCCTCGCTGATCAACCTGCCGGGCAACGCGCTGGGCTCTGCCTCGACCATCATCACCGGCACCCGTCTGGGGCGCAACCAGGTCTATCAGGCGGAACGGCAAATCAGGCATGTTTTCTGGCTGGCAAGCCTCTGTCTGTGCGCGCTGGCGTTTATGACCGTGCCGCTCTCCGGCGTGCTGGCGCGCTTCTATACCCGCGATCCGGACGTTATCAGCGTGACGCAGCATCTTATCTGGCTTAACGCCGCCTTTATGCCGATCTGGGCCGCTTCCTGGGTCTTGCCTGCGGGGCTGAAGGGCGCGCGCGACGCGCGTTACACCATGTACGTCTCAATGTTCAGCATGTGGGGCGCGCGCGTCGTGGTGGGCTACGTGCTGGGCATCATGCTTGGCATGGGCGTGGTCGGCGTCTGGCTCGGCATGTTCCTCGACTGGGCGGTGCGCGGTGCCTGCTTCTGGTGGCGGCTGAAGAGCGGTAAGTGGCTGGATAATTACCGCAAAATGATGGCGAAGATGGCGAAGCAGCAGTAGCCGTCAGGCGTTTAGCTGTTTTTCGGCAATAAAACGCAGAAATTAATGGTTCAGCTATGGCTGCGCCGAGGGTTTACTGAACCTCTCAAGAACGGAGGATCAACCCGATGAAAGCATTGTTGCAGCTGTGGAAAACGCGCGTCGCCGTCTGGCAGGCGCGCAAACGCGATTCGCATGGCGAGAGTGAATTAAGCCTGGAGCAGGAGCTGCTGCTTCCCATTAGCCAGCTTTACGGCTTTGAATATTTTCCCTCCGTGCATCGCTACCATGAAAAATAGCGCGCCCTGTTATCGCTTTCGGCACTAAAGCCCGCTCTCTCCCGGCGGGCTTTTTTTCGTCTGCGGTACAGCCGCAGCGGCTATGGTTAAAAGGGCAGCATGCCTTTTATCCTGGAGAAGCGAATGAGCGATAAAGAGAGTGCCGCGCTAATTAGCGCGCGGCTGGCACTGACCGCGCAGCAGCGTGCGCAGACCCGCGCCGCGCTGGCGCAGGGCGATACCGCGGAGCCGGATCGCGCCCGCGCGCAGCGCTACGCCTTTCAACAGCATCTGCGTCAGGGCGTCATCACCGGCAACAGCAACGATCTGCTGCCGGTCGCCTTTTTAGCGCAGGGCCTGGCCTGTGCGCGCGGCGTGGCGCTGCTGCGCGACGATGGCGTGCCTGCTGGCAGCGCGTTTTTAACCCACGGCGGCCTGCTTATCACCAACCATCATCTGCTGCCAGAGCCGCCTGCGGCGGGCCGCGTTACCCTACAGTTCGGCTGGCGGCGCACCGAGGCGGGCGAGCTGGCGGACGGCGTCACCTGTGGCGTCGATGCCGCGCGTTTTTTTCTCACCAGCCCCACCGATGAGCTCGACTGCACCCTGATTGCGTTGGGGGAGGTCACTGGTGGAGGCGGCGATGCGCCGCAGCCGCTGGCGCTTAACGACCGCAACGACAAACATGCGCTGGGCATCAGTCTCAATCTTATTCACCACCCAGGCGGCGCGCCGCAGCAGATTACCTTGCGCAACAATGCGCTGCTGGCGCGTCACGAGCAGCTGCTGCACTACGCGGCCGACACCGACGGCGGCTCCTCCGGCGCGCCAGTATTCAACGACGGCTGGCAGCTGGTGGCGCTGCACCACGGCGGCGTGGAAAGCGACGATGGCTGGGTTAATGAAGGGATTCGCATCAGCGCCATCATCGACTGGCTGAAGGGCGAGCTGCCGCAGCTGCCTGCGCCGCAGCAGGCGCTGTTGATGCAGGCGCTGACCGCCAGCGACAGCGCGGCTCCGCTGGCCGCCACTGCCGCGTCGGAGAGCGGCTACGGCAACCGCGACGGCTTTCAGGCAGATTTCCTTGAGGGCGCGCCGATCGATCTGGCAGCCATTATCGCGCCGCGCGCCGCCGAAGTGGCGCCGCTGCGCGACGGCCGTCAGGGCGCAGCAGCGCAGCTCGACTATGAGCACTTCTCTCTGCTGATGAACGCCGAGCGGCGTCTCGCCTTTTTTACCGCCACCAACATCGACGGCGCGCGCTATATCGCCATCGATCGCGGCAACGGCCAGCCGTCGCTGCTGGAGGAGGGGGATCGCTGGGTCGACGAGAGCCGTATCGACAGCCGCTACGTCACCGGCCAGGCCTTTTACAGCGAGTTCAGCCGCTGGTTCGATCGCGGCCATCTCACGCGCCGCAGCGATCCCACCTGGGGCACGGCGGCGGAAGCGGTGCGCGCCAACAAAGATACCTTTCACTTTACCAACTGTTCGCCGCAGCATTTTCGCTTCAATCAGAGCCTGCAGTACTGGCAGGGCGTCGAGCGCTATATTCTGGAGTCGGGCGTGCTGGAGTCGAAGCGAAAAATCAGCGTGCTGACCGGCCCGGTCCTGAACGAACAGTGGCGGCAGTATGCGGAATGGCAGGTGCCGCTGATGTTCTGGAAGGTGGTACTGCGCATCAACGCGGCGGGCAAGCCGCAGGCAACGGCGCTGCTGGTCAGCCAGGCGGAACTGCTGGATGAGCCGCGCCGCGTGCTGCCCCATGCGCAGGCGACACCGCGCCCCAATGTTGACGAGTACCGCGTGACGGTCAGCGCGCTGGAGACGCTGACCGGGCTAAACTTCGCCGCTTTTCGCGACTGGGAGAGCTGGCAGCCGGATGAAACGCTGCTGGCGCAACCGCTGCCGGCGAAGCTGATTATGAACTGGGAAGACCTGCTTTAGCCGCTGCGCTTGCTGCGCCTGAAAGCCCGCTCAGCCCCGGCTGTGCGGGCTTTTTTACGCGATCTTTTCGCTAAAATTGTTGTTCCTTCAAACCGTTACGCTTAGCACGCAGACTTGCGATTCTGACATGGCTGCTACACTTAGGGCTCGAGGCTGATAACGATTCAGCTCCACTGACGAGCGTGAAAGAGTCGCTAAAAGGAGAGAACGTATGACAGATCGTCCCCAGAATCCTCAGCAGGCGCAGCAGCAGGAATGGCCCGGCAGCTTCCTCAAAATGGATCCCAGACCCGATCATGGTGAAACCAGCTATCAGGGATCCGGTCGCCTGAAAGGCAAAACCGCCATTATTACCGGCGGCGACTCCGGCATCGGCCGCGCCGTTGCCATCGCCTACGCCCGGGAAGGCGCGGACGTGGTGATCTCCTACCTGGATGAGCATGAAGACGCGAAAGATACGGCGAAGCGGGTGGAAGAGGCGGGCCAGCAGGCGCTGCTGATCGCCGGCGACATCACCGAAGCAGAGCATTGCCGCAGCATCGTGGCGCAGACGGCTGAGCGCTTCGGCAAAATCGATATCGTGGTGAATAACGCCGCCTTCCAGATGACGCGTACCGCGCTGGAAGATATCAGCGATGATGAATTCGATCGCACCATGAAAACCAATCTCTACGCCATGTTCTATATCTGCAAGGCGGCAGTGCCGCACATGCCAGCCGGCGGATCCATTATCAATACCGCATCGGTGAATGCCGACCAGCCGAAGCCGAAACTGCTTCCCTATTCAGCGACCAAAGCCGCTATCGTGAACTTTTCCGGCGGCCTGGCGGCGCTGCTGGCGGAGAAGGGCATCCGCGCCAACGCCGTTGCGCCTGGCCCCATCTGGACACCGCTGATCCCGGCCACCATGCCGCCGGAGCAGGTGGAAAGCTTCGGCAGCGAAGTGCCGCTGGAGCGTATGGGACAGCCCGCCGAGCTGGCGCCAACCTATGTGATGCTGGCCAGCGACGAATCCAGCTATATTTCCGGCGCTACTATTGCGGTTACAGGCGGCGTCGCGGTTATCTGATTTCGTCCAGGAGGAGAGATGAACGCTTATCCTTTAAAGCTGACTACGCCCCTCGCCACTCATATCTTTGGCGGACAGCGTATCAGAGAGCAGTTGGGAAAAGCGGGTCTGCCTGAGACGCGCGTGGCGGAGAGCTGGGAAATCAGCGACGTGGACGGCATGATCGCCTCCGTCACCAACGGCGAGCTGGCGGGCCAGACGCTGCGTCAGCTCACCGAACGCTATCCTGACGAGATGGTCGCCCCTGGCTGGCGCGGCCCCTTTTTTCCGCTGCTCAGCAAGTTTATCGACGGAAGCGGCATGCTGCCGGTTCACCTGCACGCTAACGACGCGCTGGCGCAACGGCTTGAGCAACAGCCCAACGGCAAAAGCGAAGCCTGGCATATCCTGTGGGCCGCGCCTGACGCCACCTGCCTGCTGGGCGTGCGCGACGGCGTGGATAACGCCCGCCTTAAGGCCGCGCTGCTGGCGCAGGATTACGATACGGTAATGCATCGGGTGCCCGTACAAGCGGGCGACACCTTTTATGTACCCGGCGGCATGCTGCACAGCTTCGGTCCCGATACCCTGATCTATGAGATTGAGCAAACCTCCAATATCCAGCAGCATGCGATGCCGTGGCGCATGGAGGATGGGTCGCGCCTTTCTCAGAAAGAGTGGGAAAAGAATATCGATGCACTGCTGCAGGAGCTGCGGCCGGAACTGCGCTGCGCGCCGCAGCGGGGGCTGGCGCTGGAGGCGAAAGGGCTGACGCGGCTGTTCTGCTGCGCAGGTCCCTATTTTGCACTGGAGCGCTGGCGCTTTAGCGAGCCACAGCGGTTCAGCTTCGACAGCGCGCGTATCCTTTCCAACCTCGGCGATCCGTTAACGGTCGAGGCGAATGGCGTCAGCGTCGCGCTGGGTCGCGCCGAGTCGGTGCTGCTGCCCGCCGCGCTGTCAGAAGTCACGCTGCGCGACGCCGGCGAACTGCTGATCGGCTATGTGCCGGATCTGGCGCGCGAGGTCGTCGCGCCGCTGCGGCAGGCGGGCTATAGCGAGGCGGCGATTGCGCGGCTGGGCGACATTCACGGCACGATGATATAGGAGGTTTTTATGCTGCCTTACAGCTTGCAGGGAGAGGGCGAGACGACATTTGTGCTGATGCATTATCTGGGCGGATCGCATCGTACCTGGTTTCCCACTCTGCCCTGGCTTGACCGCGCCGCCCGCTGCGTGGCGTTAGATATGCCGGGCTTTGGCGCAGCATCGGACATGGAAGATTATGATGTGGCTGCAATGGCGGATCGGGTTGATGAAACCCTTCGCCATCTGCAACTGGAGAAGGTGATCCTCGTCGGCCACTCTATGACCGGCAAAGTAGCGCTGGCGCTTGCCGCCCGACGGCCCGATTATCTTCAGCGCCTGGTGCTGGTGGCGCCATCGCCGCCCGGACCGCAGCCGATGAGCGAGCAGGATCGTCAGGCGCAGGCCGCTTTTGACGGCTCGCGCCAGCAGGCAGAAACCTTTGTCGACGGCGCCTGCTCTGCGCATCTGCCGGACGTGCTGCGCGAGGTGGCGATTGCCGACGCGCAGAGTGCCGCGCCGGCCGCTTTTCATGCCTGGGCGCTGCACGGCAGTCGTGAAGATCTGCGCGAGCAGATTGGCCGTCTTGAGCTGCCCGCCATGATGGTGCTCGGCAGCCAGGATGGTAATGTGCCGGGCGTTGAGGCGCAGCTGGAGGTGATGCGCGCCCATTTGCCGCAGGGCGAGCTGGAGATCATCGACGGCGCCGGGCACCTGATGCCGATGCAGACGCCGCAGGCGCTGGCGGAGCGGATGCTGGCGTTTGCGCAGCGCGATCTCGGAGCCTGTGGTTAAAGCGTTAAGCCACCTGGCCCGCTCAGTTTGCTCTGAGCGGGCTTTTTACCCTTCGGAAAACCGCCAGGGCTGCTGGCAATCTGAAGAAGCGCGTGACGCTGGTCGCCGCTGAGGCTGATAAGAAAAGCGGCTGGATGATAAACTGAACGAAAAGTCGTTTGCTGTAAAAAGACGCGGGCATAAAAAATGCCGGTAAAAAGCCAGGCTGAGGAGTGCGGCTGGAAATCGGTTAACTCAGGTGTGGCGGCGGCTCAGGGCTGAGGGTATGGCAACTATTCACTCTTATCGGTTATCTCCTGGCTTATCTCTTCGCTTCTCCAGTCAATATGAAAAGAGAGGCCGTTATGAGCGAATGCATATTCCACCTTATAGCCTGCATCTTCAAACCTGTTTTTTATCTCTGCCAGGTATTCTTCGAATGCTCCGCTCGACAGGAGAGGGTACTTCTCTTTTAGGCCGGCATAGACGAAAGAGCCGAGCTTGTGCGTTTCAGGCTGTCGCAGCGCGTTGACAATATCGTTGGTGATTTTAAAAGATTCTCTCTGCGCGAGGTGTTGCGACTGGGATATATTTTTTAAATAGCATTGCCTTAAAAATCTGGCTTTAGGAATGATCATCTGTCACTCAACTGTATCGATATCGGGCAGGACCATAAGCCCCAGCTAATGCGCCGGGGCTCAAATCTTCTGCTAGTTACCTTAGCGCGTGAATCCGCTTATCGCAGAGGCAAGATCGGCCTCTTTAACAATAGCGCCAGCAGAAGAAATCTTATCAACTAACTGGGGAAGATAGCTCGCCAGCAGGTTAGCGGCATCCTCGCTGTTTACGCCGACATTACTGGCTAACTGCTGAACAGCTTCCGTACTAAACATTTTTTGCACGATATCACTGCTGATGGCCATATTATTCTCGTCTCCGAGCCAGGATTTGACGATATCGCTAAATTCACCCGCCTGCAGATGGTTAACAATGGCGTGAATACCGCCTTGTTGTTCTACCCATTGCAAAACGCCTTTTAATTCCTGACCAGCTTTATCATTAACGCCAACCAGTTCCAGAATAGTATCCAGTAAACCCATCTTTATCACCTTAAGTAAATATTATGCTTGTTTTAGCGCTCTGATTTTATGCACCACAAACAAAACGATAATGGCGCCCGCGGTAGAAATTAAAATGCTGTAAAGGTTGAATCCGCTGACCTTGCCGAATCCCAGCGCGGTACTGATCACGCCGCCGATCAGCGCGCCTGTTACGCCGAGCAGGATAGTCATGATAATCCCTAAATGTTCCTTACCGGGCATAATGCATCGCGCCAGGATGCCTGCGACTAAACCAAAAAAAATCCATGACAATATACCCATTACGCATTCCTTAGTTATCAGTTGATCTGATTAAAACTCGTCAGGCGTATATGGTATATGGCGCGTTATTTTTATGACAATCTTCATTCTAAACCTCAGGTAAACAATCAATGAGTTAATAAACAGGGTGCGCTTCGGCGCGCTAAAAAATGACAAGAACGCTAACCTGATGTTGTTTATTACAGAGGCGGTGTTAATTCTTTGTGTCTCTTCTGGTTGTACCAATATTCTAAATAATCATAATGGAATGTATGTGTACACTTGCCGGTGATTGATAATTTAATTAACAAAAGAGAATGGCTTCATTGTTTATTTTCTATTGAGTGTGTATGCGTTGAGATTTGTTTACACTCTAAAGGCTAAAATTTATATAGTGATTTCAACAGCGTATTGTTTAAAAAACAGGGTTAGAATATGAGTATTTTAGATAAGGTTAAAGATATCGGCAGCGATCTGCTGAAGACAGTGGAAAACAGCACTGAAGCGAAGAGCACCACCGCTAATAAAGATGAGCGTACCTATACCGTACAATCCGGCGATACATTAAGCTCTATTGCCAAACATTTTTACAGCGATGCTTCTCTCTATATGAAGATTTTCGAAGCGAATAAATCTACGCTCTCCAGCCCTGATAAAATCGCGCCGGGTCAGGTGCTGCATATTCCTGAGTAATAGCCAGAATATCTCTTTATGCCAGTTGCATTGAATAAAAAGCAGCTGGCGTTTTTATTTTGCCTGCCGCTGATTCATTTTTCAGCGCCTGCTCGTCATCGAGGCGGCAGGGAACAAACTTTTACTTAATACGCTTGCATAGCAAGATAGTCGGGATGATTAAAATAGTGAATGCGAATAAAGAGGGTGCTTAGAAAGTTAAGGCTGCGTATTGAGGGAGCTTTGGAGAGAAGGCGGCCAGGCCATCAGGGCGATGAAAATAGGCGAAGTCTGACCACCGTTCTTGTCCGATGCGCTGCGGGATAGAGAAGACGCATCGGAAAGGCTTTTCACGCTTACTCGTTGAATCTGCATCAGAGCGAGATTCGCGAAGCGGCATGAAAGTACAAATATGGCTCCTCTGACTGGACTCGAACCAGTGACATACGGATTAACAGTCCGCCGTTCTACCGACTGAACTACAGAGGAATCGTGTCGATGGGGCGCATATTAATGGCCGCGCTCCGGCCTGTCAACAGCGAAAAACACATTAGCATTCAACTGGCTAGCTTTGCAGCAAAGCGATCGCGAATTAGGCGGTGGCGGTGAAAAAGCCGTCAAAACGCGGCAGCGGATGCTGGCGATAAAACTGACTCAGGTGACGATACATTGCCGGAAAGCGCTCGTATAACAAATCAGGCGCGGTAAAAAAATACTCTGACAGCACGGCAAAGCACTCGGCGGGATCGCTGGCGGCGTAGGGATCGATAGTCGCGGCCTGCTCGCCGACCAGTTCAACCTCGTTTTCAATCTCGTCCATCGCGGCGCGCAGATCTTTTTCCCACACCGCCACATCACGCAGCGGCATCACCGGTATGCCGCTGGTATAGCCGCGGCCGCGCGCGTCGAGCTTGTGCGCCACCTCATGGATCACCAGGTTGTAGCCGGAGAGATCGAAGGCGTCCTGAAGGTCGAGCCAGTTGAGCACGATCGGGCCCTGCGTCCAGCTCTGCCCGGCATGCACCGTGGCGGCGTGATGCACCAGTCCCTGTTCATCTTCCCAGCTGTCCGCTACCTCGAAAGGTTCCGGGTAGATCAGCACGTCGTGAAAGCCGTCGAGCCACTCCAGCCCCAGCTTTAGCACCGGCAGACAGAAAAGCAGGGCGAGACGCGCGCTGTGCAGTTCGTCCAGCTCGACGTCCTGCAGCGGCACCAGTTTCTTCTGCTGCAGGAAACGCTGCGCCATAGCAATCAGCGCCTGCTGCTCATCCTCGTCCAGCCAACTGAACACCGGCTGCGCCAGCGCCTGACGCCAGGGAAGATCGGCAAGCACGGTGCGGTTCTCGTTTTTCCACGGCCATTTAAACATCGCAATACTCGCTGACGAATTACCCGCGCTATCCTGT
>Ga0157358_1000331_pt1 | contig 19281 bp, 18 predicted proteins | sample AttcapACBM2_FD_111484 | JGI IMG/M metagenome (GOLD analysis project Ga0157358, IMG submission 111484) | Fungus gardens microbial communities from leaf cutter ant in Botucatu, State of São Paulo, Brazil - Atta capiguara ACBM2 | ecosystem: Host-associated > Fungi > Mycelium > Unclassified ... | reverse complement strand
TATCAAAACTTATACTTAATGGGATCTGTCATAGCAGATATCAGGCTAATTTTAGATTAGAGACAGTTTGATGAGTGTTTTTCAACATAAGTTTGATTGTGGAAATCTATTCAGTTGTTCTTAAGATAATAACCAATGAAACTTATAGTTACTAATAGTCTGATATCTCAGTAATCTGTTGTTACATTTGTACATTTCACATATATACAAATAGCCCTTATTTGAGGCTTTACAGTGCAACTTGGTTTGTGAAAATTAGTCTACTAGTTATAGAGATATAAGTTGAATGAAGTTTGTGACACCACATTATTCTTGTTAAGGAAAGGCTTCTAAACTGATATTTAAAGTCAAATTGCTATCTTACTAATAAGAAGTTCCAAAAATACAAAACTTATAGTATGGTTTGAAGCTGTAAGACAAATTAATCAAGTGAGACAAGTGAATGAGGTCTTTTAGTTGAACTAATAAGTAATTCTAACCTTCAGTATTCAACTAAGGTTTTTTTTCTATGTCTACTTCATAATCTTTATCTTTATCAAACTTGTTCTTTTTCTATTTTTCTCTCTTATTATTTAGTTTCTCTTATTGTTCTGTCTCCATTTTTCTTATTTAGGCTTAGCTAAGAAGAGTGATGTGATATCACATATGATGTATAACTATTATAACTGTCACAAGAACATGATAAGGTATGATAGTTATTACAAGTTAGTCATATATGTTACTGTTACTATCATAATATTACATCACATGTAGAAGAGTGTAGAAGGATCTAGAATAATATCATATATCATATGATCTGATAATCCTTATATATATAACTCATAATATTTAGTATAGACTAGATATAGGCATGCATAAACTATGCTCTAGAGGTATATAAAGTAGATTCATCTATACTATGAACTTTATTGAGTTCTCTTGTGTTAACCCTAATACAAGATACCCCTTTTATTCTAACTCTTGGACTTAAGTTATAATAGTCTTTTCTCATTCACTTAATATATTAATAACAACCTATACCAGTGTTCTTTATAGATATTTCTATAGATATAAATGCTACTCAGAAATCTTATCTCATGCTAACCAAGAGATGTGATTATTATGGAAATTCAAACCATATAGTCTGTGAGTGCTTAGTAATATTAGATGTCTGGCAATTAACTACTGAGCAATAGAAGAAACTTATAGAGGATCTGAATAGATTAAAGAATATTAAGACTCATCAATAGTTGAAACTTATAGACTCAGATAGTATTGATAGCACTATTGTTATAACTTAGGTCTAAGTAATAAAGCAAAGGCCTATTTGTATATTAAGTAATATAAGAGAACTTGATAGAGTTCCTATTATAGAGCAGTCTACTATTACAATGTTTTAAGTCAATAAAAAAACCTTGTATAGGGTTTATACAAGAAAACTCAATAGAGTTCCTAGTACAAAGTGTCTATTTTATATATGCTAGCTAGTTGGTTTGTGCAAGACTAATATCAACCTATGCTATATTCTTCTATATATCACATGATTGTGTAAATGTGACTGTAACAGTTACATATAATGTCATGCTATAATCTTAATTCTAAGTTTAAAATCAAAAATAAATGGAAAAATAAAATAAAAATAAGAGAGAAAAATAAATTAACCAAGTTCATTATCTTCAACTCTGATAGGAGTTGATGTTCAATAATATTCATATTTAATTATTAGACTAGAGAATATAGTATATTTACTAGTTTTTATATATAAGTATGATATTAGGAGATCTTAGATGTCTTAGAATACAGTACTGAGCAGAGGTTTTAGTGGTAAAACACTAAAAGAAGTTAGATAGGAGAACTTCACCATGGGAGACTGAGAACTCATGGAGTTTGGATAGAAAATAATATCACCATAGAGAATGAGTTATAAAATAATACTACTATAGAAAACAGATTAAGAATAAATATACAGATAGAATAATGCCATCATGAAAGACAGGCTATTTTTGGGGTTTGGACTTGGCATATAATATCTGTTAAGGTTACCAAAGTTTATAACTAGCCTATACTAATCACTTATATAGATTTATAGGCATTCTTTGGCTTTACTAACTTTTACCAGAGATTTATCCACAGGTTGTTAGATATTGCTTGCTTTCTTTTTGATGTGGCAGGAAGCAACAATTCCAAGTAGCAAGTAGCCTTTGATACACTTGAGGAAGATATTACCATAGTACTAGTGCTAATCTCTTCAAATACTTTTATTCTATTTCATATTGAAGCAGATAGCTCAGACTTCACAGCTAGTATAATACTTTCCCAAGCCTTTAAGAAAAATAGTAAATAACACCTAGTTACTTTCCTTAACAAGTCTCTCTTCAAGTACAACTATAAAATATAATAAGAAAATACTAGAAATTATCTATGTATTAGAAGAATGATATTATTTCATAAAAGAAGCTATAATTCCAGTTCAGATCTAGACAGACTATAAGAACCTTGAGTACTTTATAACTGCCAAGAAGCTGAACTGAAAGCAAGTCCAGTAATTACTTTACTGAGTTTGGTTCAATTTTATACTACACTATCATTTAAGAAAGTCTATGGGGAATTTTGATATACTATTTAAGTGAGCAGATTACAATACTAGCTCTCAGAATAATCAAAAAATTAGCCTGACATCTGCTATGACAGATGACAGTCTCTATCAGGTATAAGTTTTGATCATATGATGGAAACAGCTTGTGTATGGACCATCACTATTTTGTATATATCTCTGTGTCTGAGAATTAGACCTCAGACTCAACAACATCAATTATTATTCCTTATTATCATCATTTTCATCATTATTGAACTTCTAAATCACTTCTAAACCTCTGAGAGTATACCTAGAGTTCAGATATCACAAACAAATAAGTAGTTCATTTTATGATAAGAAGAATAATGTTATACTACATATTAATGGCATGTAATATACATGGCCTTTATGATGAGCTAAAACTTGTGTAGTATGAACCATTAGTCTAGTATATATAAGGTAGATACATTATACTAGAAACTCTATTGAGTTTTCTTGTGTAAATCCTATACAAGGTTTCTCTTTTGTCTAATTCTTTGGCTTCATTTATAACAGATAACATGATTGTGTGACAGTTGTGACAGTGACAGCATGCTAAACCCTAACATCTGTGCTAGAAGAAGTAAAGTCAATTATTTGCAAGTTATAGGAAGACATGATGCTATTCTACAACTGAAGACAAACTCTAGCTCTAGTCTTTTAATCTGGTAGCAAGGTATATCTTAACTCTGTAGATATTTACACTATACTTTCCTTAGCTAAACTATTACATTGATACTTTAGACCTTATATAGTAGAGAATAAGTAGAACCTATTTTTTGAGTTTCTTTTCTTTTTATTTATTTTGGACTTAGGTGGAAGAAGTGATATGACATCATCTGTGACACAAAAAAAAGACATAGAAAGTACTAGAACAAATAATATCATATAGCATAGCAATAACATGTTGGTCTTATAGAAAATATATGTACTTTAGAGTAGGTTAGTTATAGTATATATACAGACCACAGTCTGTAGTATATAAGATAGACTACTTTATACTTGGAACTCTATTGAGTTCTTTTTATTATGACCTTAGACTTGGCTTAGATTGTAGCTTAGGCAAAGACTTGAGTAAGAATAAGAAAGATAATCAATTAGTAAAGTATAAGGTAAAAGTAAGGTATAGTAAGTAATGAGTTAAGAATGAAATGAATCCTAGCACATGTTTGTTATGAGGCAAACATCTGTAAGTCATGAGATAGTGATTGTGACACTTTTGTATTGTTCAATACAAAAGTTGTCTTTTGTTCTTACAATATATATCTATTGTATATAGTTTGTATACAATACTTTTATATCTACTTTAAAGCTTATAATATAATACTTATCTAAAAAAATTCTACTAACTTTTATATCATGTGATAAGTAACCAACTATATAATTTATCATATGCCTTGATGATATTATGTTATGTGACTGTAATTATATATCTTTGCTGTAAGTACTTTTTCTAAAGTAGTAATTATAATATCTTCAAAGAGAAAAATAAAATAAAATAAGAAAAGAATAAGAGAAGTTAGTTTATCACACCATTTATAACCCTAGTAGCCTATGGAATTTGACATAGCACCTTATTTCTAATATATCTAACTAGTATCTATATCTATCTAATTTTATACTTACTTATATTATATAATATTTTAGTCTTAATATTAGTTCAGATTAATAGTATTAGGCTAACTAGTGAAATTTATAGGGTTTAATAGGATTTATAATCTTCAGAAAGATCCTAAATTTATTATTTATAGTGACTAAATACATGACTCACCTCTAAGAGTAAACTTCAAGACTATCTCTAGCTTTAACATTCTCTGGTGAGACTTTAATCTTATCTGTGACAGTTGTCCTATATCAAAAAAGTGGTTATTATGTAGAAGAGTATACATGGTTATTATACTAAAACTCTGTCAATTGGAGGAGATTATGCCAATTGCTGTGTTATTTATTAATAGATATTCAAAGACATTGTTTAAGCTTTTAATTCACTTACTCTATCTGACTATCTGACTGGGATTGCCAGACTATCAGAATCCTGGAGAGTGGACTTAAATTTATTTTATTTTTCTCTTTCATTTTCATTTTCATTTCAATTTATTTTTTATTTTGAAGAAACTAGAGTTAGGGTTTAGTATAACATTATATGTTACTATCACAAACAGTCACATGACAAGACCCAGTGTCACAAATCAGTCACATGACACAATGAAAGACAATAGAAAGTTCTAAAAGAAATGACATCATACAATGTATATAACACATAGTCACTTTGGATAGGCTAATTACAGTAGTAGTATAGACTATTAGTCTGGGTATATAAGGTAAACAATCCTGTACAGAGTTCTCTATTGAGTTCTCTTATGTAAACCTTATATAAGATTCTTCTTATTGACTAACTCTAAGATTTTTGAGTTGTAACATTAGAACTCAATTTCTCTCTCTGAAATTGCCCAGCTCAGAGCCCTTTCTTACTTACTCTCTTATTATCCTCAACCAAGAGCAATGCACCCAAAGTCAAGAAGAACAGCCAGACCCTAGACTTAAGGGTATACTAGTCAGAAGAGAAAATTCTAGCTGTTTTGTTGTACTAAAGCCTACTGATGTAGTAAGATGTATTATCTTGTGTGAACATGGTAGCTTAGTTTTTATGTAGAAACCTTGTGCTGCAGTGTTTTCTTGTGACTTGTACATACAGAGGAATGACAGGTATCTTTTAGACTCTGTTTAGTGTAGAATGACTTTCTTAAGTCAAAATAGTTTACAATTTGATTAGGGCAGTAGTTAGTAATATAGATAGTCAGTAGATAGTGTGAGGTAGGACAAGAAGAGGGCCCACTAGCATCTACAAAGATTAAGTCAAGTAGCAAATACAAGTTAGAGAGTGAGTCCAATACTAGATCCATCCTCTTATCACACTACTCCCTACTACTTACAACACCACTATCAATCACACTATCACCACTATACACTATGAGCCAATGTGACTCAATTAACTACAAGATTTTAGCTCAACAACAACAGGAGCAGCTTGTAGTACTACAGATACAAATCTAAGCTTTATTAACAGCATAGGAAGTAAAAGGAGGTAGAGGAGTGAGTACAGAAGTGGCTAAGCTACAAGTATTCGATAGGACCCCAGGAAAGATCTTATGTTTCATTACAGTATACAAGTTGTATATTAGGATAAAGATGAGAGGAGTAGTAGTAAAGGAGCAGATTCAGTGGATCTTATCATACATACAAGGAGAGTTAGCAGATATATAGAAGAAAAATATGTTGGAAGACCTAGAGAAGGGATAATTGGAATATAAGACAGTAGAGAAGTTCTTAGCAAATATTAAAAAGGAGTTTGGGAGAGAAGATAAAGAAATAGTAAAAATAGCAGAGTTGAAGGGGTTAAAGCAAGGAGGAAAAACAATAAAGAAGTTTATGCAAGAGTTTAGAAGAGTAGCGAGAGATAGTGGATATGAGAAGAGACCTTTAGTAGAAGAGTTCAAGAGAGACATGGATGAGATGATACACTAAAGACTTATGGAGTCAAAATAGCAACCCAGCTCTATTGAACAATATTATGAGAGAGCTATCACCTTAGATAAGAATTAGAGAGAAAGTAGGAGAGATTGAGAGAATGATGAGAGTAGAAGTTGCAAACTTCAAGATTGAACAATACAGGGACACAATGGCAACAGTTGTCACAGCCTCAAGTTTGGCCAAGAAGATAAAAGGTTCCTTAACAGTGGGTGCTGACAGGGCCTACTCTAATGGAAGGAGTTGAGAGATGAATGCAGTAATGGTATGTTTGAATCAGTGGGCAGAGTTTGTATCTCACAATCCATATGCTATGGAAATGGATCATGGAAATAGAAATTGTTATAATTGTAGGAGTTTCAGACATTTGACAAGGAATTGTAAAAATAGGAGTATAGAAGGCAGAATTTGGAAAAATAGAAGACTAGAATATAGAAACAATGGAGAAAGGAGAATAATTAAAGAGAAGATAGACTGAATAATTTAAATGGGGAGTGAGACTTAATACTCCTTGATTAAGTCTCAATAATAGGTATACAATACTCTTTAGAGTAGTGGATAATATATCCTACTATGACCTAAACAATAGGGAACTTCTAAGAGAAATGACAGTGAAGATTGGACTGGAGAAGATCAATACACAAGAGAGAGTAACAGTAGAAGTATTGCTAGATATTGGGGCTATGGAGTTAGTAATAAGTTTGAAGTTTTCTAGGAAACAGAGGTTTAAGTTAAAGAAAATAGAAAGACTGATATATATAAAGAATGTAGATGGAATCTTTAATAAGGAAGCATCTATTGAGCATACAGTGGAGATCAATATTTATTATCAAGGATGTAAAGAGAGGATGGAGATAGATGTGATAGGAAGATAGAAGTAGAATATAATTTTGGAAATGTCATGGCTTGCTTGCCACAATCCTGAGATTGATTGGAGAATGGAAGAAGTAAAGATGACAAGGTGTCCTGAAGAATGTGGGAAGCAGTGGAGACCAAAGCAGGAAAAATTGGAGTAGAAAAAATAAAAAGAAGAAGAAAAGAAAGAGAAAGAGAGGAAGAAATAAGAGAAGAAAGAACAGAATGAAAAGAAAAGGCCAAAAAGGAAATAGCAATGGAAGTGAAAAAGATAGCAGAGGAGTGGAAGATTTGGGATGAAGAGAAGGAGGCAGAAAAGTCTGAAAAAGAGGTGAAAAGACTAGTACCCAAAAAATTCCACAAGTGGATCCATGTCTTTAGCAAGAAAGCCAGTGAAATGATGCCCACAAGAAAACTATGAGATCACACTATTGATACAGAGAAAGGATTTGTACCTAGGAAGGAAAAGATATATCTATTGTCAAGAGAGAAGAAAGAAGAGGTGTGCAAGTTTATTTCTGAACAATTGAGAAAAGGGTATATCAAACCCTCAAAGTCACCTCAAAAAGTACTAGTATTCTTTGTGGGAAAGAAGAATGGAAAGAAGTGTGTGGCACAGGACTATAGGTATTTAAATGAATAGACTGTAAAAAAAATTACTCTTTGTCTTTTATTTCAGACATTGTAGAAAATATCAGTATGAAAAAAGTATTTACAAAATTGAGATGGGATTATAATAATGTATGAATAAAGAAGGAAGATGAGTGAAAGGCAGTGTTTATGATACCAGAAGGGTCATTTGAGCTAACAGTAATATTCTTTGGACTTACAAATTCACTAGCAATGTTTTAGACCATGATGAATGAAATCCTTCAAGATCTCATCAATATTGGGAAAGTAGCAAGCTTTATAGACAATGTAATTATAAGAACAGAAATGGAAGAAGGGTACAATGAAATAGTGGAGGAGGTAGTAAAGAGGTTGGCAGAAAATGATTTATATGTAAAACTAGAAAAATACAAGTGGAAGGTCAAGGAAGTAGGTTTCTTAGGGGTAGTAATAGTAATAGGACCAGAGGGAATCAAGATGGAAAAAGAGAAGGTAAAAGGTGTTTTGGACTGGCCAACTCTGAAAGAAGTTAAAGATGTACAGAAGTTTTTGGGATTAGTGAATTACTATCATTGATTCATTAAAGATTTTATAGTAATAGCTAGACTACTATATGACATGGTAAAAAAAGATTAAAAGTGGGAATGGACAGAGAGACAAGAAGAGGCATTTAGAGAGTTGAAGAAGTTTACAACAGAACTGGTGTTAGCAGCACTAGACCTAGATGAAAAAAAGAGGATAGAAGTAGATGTGTCATATTATACAATAGAGAGTATACTATCTATGGAGTATAAAAATGGGAAGTAGAGGCTAGTAGCTTTCCTCTCAAAATCTCTAAATGAGACAGAGAAAAACTATGAGATTCATGATAAAGAGATGTTGGCAGTTATAAAAGGATTAAAAAATTGGAGGCATTTATTAGAAGGTGCAAAATTCAAGTTCAAGGTTTGGATGGACTACAAGAATTTAGAATATTTTATGAAAGTACAAAAGTTGAACAGAAGGCAAGCAAGATAGGCACTATATTTGTCAAGATTTGACTTTATCTTGAAATATGTCCCAAGAACAAAAATGGAAAAGATAAATGGACTTAGTAGATAACTGTTATGGTACACTTGGACACTAACATTTTTCTTGATTTTATAATTCTTTTCTTTTGATTTTGATTTTGATTTTCTTTTATTGACAATGAAGAGGCATGTGACTGCAGTCACATAACATATCACATGATATGAGATCATAGGACTAGATAGATCATGTCAAGGATCATGTTAACAGCATGTTTATCTTATGGTATACACATAGTGTACTCATAGATGACATATAGACTTTAGGGTAGGGTAAATATTAGTAGTACAGACCATCTGTAAATTATATAAATAGGGTAGCAATTCAGCAGAGACTTCTTGTTAAGTTCTCTTGTAATTCCTACATTGATAGCCTACTAAGAGCTTTACTATCTTGTATGATTATTGGACTTTGTGTCTAGTGGTTGCTACAACAACAACTGGACTGAAAAGTAGGAGTAAAAAAGAACAATGGCAATCAAATATTTATTAAGGACCATTGGCTTTGTAATTTATCTGAAGTAGTAATAGAGGAACTAGAAGTAGATATAGTAAAAAAAATAAAGAAAGCTAGGGGTAAAGACAAAGAAGTAGTTAGAGTAGTAGAAGAGATAAAGAAGGTGGGGGTAAAAGTATTGAGAGAAGAAGAGTGGCAGATAGAAGAAAACTTGGTGTTGAAGAAAGAAAAGATGTATGTACTGAAAGATAAAGCATTGAAAATAGAGATAATCCAGTTACACCATGATACACTAGTGGCTAGATTTAGAGAAAAGTGGAAGATGATAGAGTTGGTGATGAGGAATTATTGGTAGCCAAGAGTAACAAGGGATATAGAAGAATATATAGAAGATTGTGATATATGTCAGAGGATGAAGAATAGGATAGAGGTGCTAACAGGGAAGTTGAAGTTGAGTGAAGCTTTGGAAAAACTATGGATACATCTGACAGTGAACTTTATTACAAAGTTACTGTTGGTAGCTGGAAAGGATATAATCCTGGTAGTTTGCAATAAGTTGTCCAAGATGACACATTTTGTAACAACAACAGAAGAAATATCAGCAGAAGGGTTGGTAAGTGTTATGATTCAATGACCTTAGGGTTGATCAAAGAAAAGAACCTTGTACTTGTATTAGGGTTAATATAAGAGAACTCAATGGAGTCCTTATACAATGTATCTATCTTTATATACTAACTACTAATGGTCTGTGCTCAACTATTTCTAGTCTGCTCTAAAGACTATGTATCAGCCATGAGGTCAACATACATTATATATATTGTATGACATCATTGTTCTCAAACCTTCTACTATGTTCTATATAACCACATGATTGTGTGACTATTACTGTGACTGTGTTATCTAATGTAACTGATTTGTGACAGTGTAATTGTAATGTCACTCTAACCCTAACCCTAGATCCCAAAATAAAGATATGAAAAGAAAAAAGAAAAAGAACCTTAAATGAAAAAACTAGTATCCAAGCTTCACATATCTGATAGTGAGATTGTTCAAAGATAATGTATGGAAGTTGTATGAATTACCAGAGAGTATAGTATTGGATAGGGGACCATAGTTTGCAGCAGAGATGACAAAGGAGTTGAATAGCATGTTAGATATTGAGATGAAGCTGTCAACATTATTCCATTCCCAAACAGATGGACAAACAGAATATATGAATTAGGAGTTAAAACAATATCTTAGACTCTTTGTGGACCATATTGTGGCAACCACTAGACACAAAGTTTAATAGCAGCACTACAAGTAAATCTCACAGGAGGGATATCTAGTGGGGAACACGAGTTATGTATTCACAAGAGAACTTGACAGGGAACCACAACAGTATTCTACCTACTATTTATATAAGTATCCATGGTCCATGCTACGACTGTGCATTGTCCCACCCTAATGTCCATGTCCTGTCCTCATGGCTATTACTCATCTACTATGCATCTACCTCAAGGCCACCATGCCATGTCCATGTGCCCTGACATCATACTTCTTTAATCTCCATCATATATGTGTACACTATGTGTACACCATGAGAAACCCATGTCCCTTGACATCACTCCATCTCTAGACTCTTTCTGATCCTTCTAGACCACTCTAGACTCCTCTAGGCCTATGACATCATGTCATGTGACTTCCCAGTCACGTGCTCTCTCTCTCATCGTAGACTAATAATAATACCACTATTATATCTTAACCCTAACCCTACCAAAGTCTGTTCACACTTTCGTCTTATAACAGACCATAGGTAAAAAGATTGGCCAGAATGGCTAGCATCAGCTGAGTTTGCAATTAATAACAAGGCACATTCAACAACTAAAGTATCTTCATTTATAGTGAACTATAGAAGAGAGTTGAGAATAGGTATAAATATCAAAAGAAAAGGAAAGATGAAAAAAGCAACAGAATTTGCAAAAAGAATGAAGAAAATGCAGGAAGAAGCAAAAGTGGCATTGAAGAGAGCACAGAAAGAAATGAAGCAACAAGCAGATTGTCAGAGTTGAAGACAATGGACTTTACTCAATTCCTTTTTACTTTTTATTTTCTTTTTCTTTTTTTATTTTATTTTCTATGCTTGGAGATCTAGTAGTAGGGTCTAGTGTGACATCACAGTCACATGATGTGTCACATGATACTATCACAGTCATGTAGTCATAATAGAAGGATGTAAAAGGTTCTAGTATAGTGATGTTATACAACATGTTTAACATATAGTCATTTAGAGCAGGCTATAGATTCTGAGCCAGTAGTATATAAGGTAGACAATCTTGTACAGAGTTCTCTATTGAATTTTCTTGTGTTAATCCAATACAAGGTTTATCTGCTTGACCAACCTTAAGATCTTGAGTTTGTAACACAAATAGAGAAAGGAAAAGAGTAGAGGTATAGAAAGTGGAGGATAAGATGATGTTGAGTACAAAAGATTTGGTGTTCAAGAAGAGACTAGCGAAGAAATTAGTAAACTAATATGTAGGTCTATATACTATTAATGAAGTAATTTCTACTAATGCAGTTAAACTACAACTGCTAACTTCGATGAGAATCTGCCTGGTTGTGAATGTAAGTTGAGTAATATAATATAAGAAACAAGTAGAAGAACAGAAAGCAGAAGAGATGAAACCAGTAGAAGTAGAGGGAGTCAAAAAGTAGGAAGTAAAAAAATATTAAATAAAAGAAAAATGAGAGGGGTAGTAAAGTACTTGGTACAATGGAAGGGGTTTACAGTAGAACATGATAGTTGGAAAAGAGTGGAAGATCTGGAAAATATAAAAAAAAGTAATAGCAGAGTTTGAAGAAAGGATAAACATAGAGATTAGAAGATAAGAGAAGCTGAATATAGCAGAGAAAAGAGACTTTAGGAGGGGAGAGTTACTAGGGAAATATATAGCAAAAATATTATATGGGTAAGATAATGGAAAGTTTGAGAATGAATATTTGAAGAAGTTGAATAGAAAATAGTGGAAATAAAAGTCAGTTGCTCTAGAGGAGAAACCTTGAAGGGGGGGATAATATCAGAATCACAGACAGTAGACTTAGGTTTATTTTATTTTTCTCTTTCATTTTCATTTTCATTTCAATTTATTTTCTATTTTGAAGAAACTAGAGTTAGGGTTTAGCATAATATGACAAAATACAGTGTCACATATCAGTCACATGATGCAATGAAAGACAGTAGAAAGTTCTGAAAGAAATGACATCATACCATGTATATAACACATAGTCATTTAGGGTAGGCTAATTACAGTAGTAGTATAGACTATTAGTCTGGGTATATAAGGTAAACAATCCTGTACAGAGTTCTCTATTGAGTTCTCTTATGTAAACTCTATACAAGGTTCTTCTTATTGACCAACTCTAAGATCTTTAAGTTATAACACAGACTGTGAATAAGGCAATCTTTACACTAAACAAACAGTAAAGTTTCTTTATAGAGAGCATTATAAACTATAATCTCCTGTCCAAACTATACAAGTAGAAAGGCCAACATTGTATAAGAGAAGCCTCAAAGTACCTTCAGTAGTAACCATAGTATGAGTGAGAATAAAGTAAGCTTTCTTAGTGAAAACTAAAGATAAGCACTAAGTAGTCTTATAGAATAAGAGTTTTATAGAGGTCACAAGAGAACTCAACAAGGAGTCTCTGATATATTGCTACTCTATTTATACTATAGATACATGGTCCATACTAGCAATAAATAACCCTACCTAATGTCCATGTGTTAGCTATAAGTACACTATATATATATTATAAAATGAATATATTGTAGACATACATCTTGATATCATCCTTCCAGCTCTTTCTTCTAAGTTCTAGGCCTATAATATAATGTCATATAACATATCATGTGACTACAGTTACATACCTCTTCATTGTTCAAGAGATAAAAGAAAAATAAAAGAAAAGAAAATATAAAAGTTGAAGTATGTCATGACAGTATCTCTTCCTTAAGATTTTATCTCTAGAGAAACTTGCCTCTCTTTCTCTTTCCATCTCACCTAACTTCTTTCCAACTTCTTCAAATACTCATCTTCAAACTTTTCATCATCCCACCCAAACAGAATCTTTGCAATATATTTCCCTGGCAATTCACTCCTCTTAAATATCTCTGTCTTTGAATTCAATGTCTTTTCCTTTTCTGTCTCTTTTCTCTTCTTATCTCTTCTTCTCTAATCTCTTTTTCAAAATCTTCTACTGAGTCAATTGCATTTCTCAAATTCTCCAACTCCTCCCAAGTATCTTCTTCTACTATATATTCCTTTCACCTGACCAAATACTTCAGTTTTCCCCCTACATCTCTTCTATTTAATATTTTCTCAACTTTATACTTCTTTTATCTGTCTATTTCTACTAGAGGAGGTAAGATCTTCTTCTGTCTCTCTATCTGCTCTTGATATGTTGCTATTCTACTTATATTAACCACAAGATGAATTTTCATCAACACTGGTAAGTCCAACTCTACCACATTCTCTAATATAATTTTTCTAATTCTATATGGCCCTACAAATTTCTCTATCAACTTCTTTGTTTCCCTATTCCTCATCTGCCACATCAAATCCTTCATACTTAACAACACCCTATCTCCTACCTTATACTATACTACTTGCTTCTTATTTCTATCCACATATTTTTTTATTTCTTCCTGTGATTTTTTCAATGCTGCTTTTGTTTCTTTATGAATTCCTTCCATTTCCTTCACAAATTTCTCTGCTTTTACATACTTCCCCTTTTTTCTTATCTCAAAACACACTCTTAACTCTTGTTCATAATTAACCTTGAATGGTGATAAATTTGTTACTGTATGTACTTTATTGTTGAAGGTGAACTTTACAGTTGTTAACCATTCCAACCAATTATTTTGCCTATAATAGATGTACATTCTCAAGTACTGCTCCAGCTTCTGATTTGTTCTCTCTATCTGTCTGTCTATCTGTGGATGAAAAGCTGTTGATAGCTTTGTTTCTATCCTTAATATCTCATTCAATTTCTTTATTAACCTTGCTGCAAACTGTGGTCCTCTATCCGAAATCACACTCTCCAGCAACCTATGCAACTTCTACACATAGTCCCTAAACAACCTTTCTAATTCTTCTACTACTATTTTTTCTGTTGTCACTATAAAATGCAACATTTTTACAAACACATCACATATGACCAAAATAAAATTATGACCTCTTGATACTAGTAACTTTGTAATCAAGTCCACCAATATATGTTATCACAGTCTCTCTGGCACCGCATTTGGTCTTAATTTCCCCGCTGGCATTTCTGTCCTATTCTTCATTCTCTGACATTGGTCATATCCCTCCATATATCACTTTATCTCCTTAGTAACTCCTAGCCACCAATAATTTCTAGTGACCAGTTCTACTATCTTCTACTGTCCTCCATGTCCTTCTATCAGTTTATTATAATAAAGCTAAATAATCTCTAATCTTAGACTTTCATTCTTTGGCACATACTTCTTTCCTTCTTTCAACACTAACTCATCTTCAATCTACCACTTGTCATTTCTCAATACTTTAATTCCTGCTTTCTTTATTCCCTCTACCACTTTCACTATCTTATTATCTTTCACTTCTGATTTTTTAATTTTTCCTATAATTTCTTCCTCAGCTCCTTCAATCAATAACTACTCTTTTTCCATTGTTCTAATCTCCAACCACTCCTTCAACATTACTTGATTTTTATTATCTCTTTTTACTCTTTATGTCCAATCCACTCTCCTACTTAAATTGTCTGCTCATCCTATACTCTTACCAGCTACATGTTTCAAAGCAAAATCAAATCTTAATAAGTACAAAGCCTATCTATCTTATCTTCAATTTAACTTCTGAGCCTTCATGAAGTACTCTAAGTTTTTATGATCTATCCAAATTTTGAACTAACTCTTGGCTCCTTCTAAAAAATGCCTCTATACTTCTAAATACCCAATAATTGCCAACATTTCTTTATTATGAATTTCATAGTTCCTTTTGGCTTCATTTAACAACTTGGAAATATAGGCTACTGGCCTCCACTTCTCATCACACTTCATTGACAATACTTCTTCTGTAGTAAAGTCTGATGTATCCATCTCTACTCTTACTTCTTTATCCAAGTGCCAGTTTTAGAGCTATAAAATGAGTGCATTCGAGAAGCAGACCTCAAACTTGTCATATTACAAGATACTTCTTAAAGAGTATCTCTGCTTCTTCTATCTTATCTTTATTCTCTTTAGAAGAAAGTAAGGAGAAGAATATAGGTTCAGACTCCAAGACAAGTAGATTTACTACTTCAAAAGTGACTACAAGCAAACTCTCCTCCAAGAAAGTGCCTTCTCTTAAGCTCTCTACCACTTTTCCTACCTCAATTTTTAAAGAGAAAGTATCTACTATAAGCTTGAATAACCAGATATCTGCTAAAGAGAGCAGAGACTTAGTTTCTGCTCTAGAAACTGTCCCCAAAATCACACAAAGACCCCAAGCTTCTATGCTTGGACTATTCAACCTGATTCATAAATTAGCTAAGTCATCTTTCCAATTGGGAAATAGCAATATCACTTATGATACTGAGTTGTATGATGGTAACTACTATATACTATCACTATCTGGTTATTCTAGGCACCTTGAAACTGATACTAAGGTACTCTCTTTATCTCCTGAATATCTTACATGCTTTATAAAAAAGTGCTCTTTTGAAGGATGTTCTGTTGACCAATTCTCTACTATTTTAGGAGTTGGATCTTATGTCTAGAACTGGCTTCAGGTGATTTTTGAAGCTGGATGAGATTACTTTAATGTCTTATCTTAATGTGATGCTTTTACTCTTGTGGAAGTTGTGAGGACTATTTATAGTCCTAATCTTATTCCAACATCTTTCCTGATGTTGAGATGGCTGTTGATGTACTAAAGGCTGAAGAAATCACTTTCACTCTAGCCACTAGCAAAAAGCACAAAGGAAGGAGCAAAGTCTCTTTCCTTTCTTTTATGTCTTTTTCTAACTCTAAAAGCAAGATTTCATGGGCTCCCCCTCTTTCCAAAGCTGTGACAACTTGTATAGTCATGACAATACTTAAGACCATATGGCACCTTCTTCTGTGCCCTTGGTCTCCAAACCTAAGCCTAAAGTCAAATTATTTGTTGAAGCTACAAAAGCCAATATTACTCAGTAAGCTTCAAAGTTTACTCCTGCCTTATCTCATGAGAACTTTCTGTGCTTATTATAGCTTAAGAAGATATTTCCTAATCTTTCTCAAGCTACAATCATTTCTATGTACTAAGCTAATTTAGGTAGTGCAGATGCTTTTCAAGAAAGTGCTAGTTATCCCAGCATTTCAAAGATGCTTAAAATAACAACATATGGGCCTACCAGGTAGTAAGTTCTAATCCCACTTGATTTTCCTGCTATAGAGATTGGTGTGGCTAATACTGCCTCTACAGTTGAATGCTATAATAAGGGCTTGGTTGAAGCTCACTCTAAAATCAGAGTAGATTTTTTTTGCAAGGTATGAGATGGTGTGTCTATGTTTACCAACTTTATTGCTTCAGCAGCAGAGCTAGAAGTAATGAAGCAGTGACTGAAGAAGACTACTGGTCTCACTAAGACTACTGAAATAAAGCCTTGCTTATCTCAGTCTAAATCTTTTTTGAAGTTTTAAAAGTTCCCTACTAGAACTCTAACACTTCTTTGCCTATTACTTCTGCTTAGAAAGTAGTAGCTCTTTCTAGCTCTCTTCTCTTTGAAAGTATCACATTAGTATCTATATCTTATATTATAAAGCCATCTTCTAGCTCTGATATGTCAGTGATCTGGATTGACATTTGGAACTTCCAGAGAGACTCTAAGGGCAAGACTTTTATTAACTGCTTATTTAACTTTGAGTAATATACTACTATAGTCTAAGAGACTACTATATATCCTAGGGTTACTCAGTGTTATAATTGCTAACACTAGAAATACCTAATACATGTCTGTCATGCTTTAGGTACTAAATATCAGAAGTGTAGCAGTCTACATAGAGTAGAGAACCACAGACTCTTGGCTTGGTATTGTAAGGTCAACCATAAGTCTAACCCTCCTAGAAAGATTACTATAGCTAGTACATCTTATTCTCACACTTTCAAGTGTCTGAACTATAAGGGGTACTATGCTGCTGATAACAATCAGTGTTTATTCTGGTGCTATTACTTTAACAAGAAATGGTATACTAACAAGACTGTTAAGGTATGCTGTGGATATGCGAACTGTAGTACTATAACTGGTCTCAGTGAAGATAGTTAATGAGTATGCTTAGTACAACTAACATGTTTCATATTTATTTGCAGAATGTTCACAAGAACTATGTACTGGTAGACAATCTTCTTGAAATATAAAAGAACTTGTACAATATTCTCTTTATCTAGAAACTTCTCTAGAATTTTATTCACTTTGTACCATCTATTACAACCCCTAGAGAAGATGAAGTTATTAGTATTCCCATTCATTCAGATTAGACCCAGATGGTCCAATTTCCACAGAACTCTGAACAGATACCTAGAGTTATGTGTTTTATTTATTCTAGACTGTCTAGTCTTTACTTTGCTCTTGGAAAAAACATAGTCAACCATAGAGACATTCAGCCTTTGTCCTTCTTTAATAGAGGCAGGTTTCAATTCCTCATGAATATCTACTCTAACAGTCTTCATACTGCTGTGGATCTTCTGTCTAGTAAAGCTCTGAATATTTTCAACTTGTTGTATGTAGGAGAGGACTTTAGTGTTAGAGATGCTAAATAGGATCCATCTGTCTCTTCACATCCTGTAGCTAGCCAGGCCTTAAGAGACTTGATAAACTCTTACAGTCTTATGTACTCTATTCTAGTGCTTTCCATTTCTACTCATTATTCAAACATTCAAGACCATACTAACACAGTATTTTCTTAGGCATGAGTTGTGCCCAAGTCTCCTATTGTATTGAGCTTGATCTCAAACAACCTTCAGACCATGCCCCTCTTATAGTTGATCTTCATATAATTCAAGAAAATATCTGTGTGTGCAAAATAGTTCTAAAATGTGACAGTAAAGAGAAAGTAGCCTTTTTGCTCATTATGAGTAAAGGTCTCTCTCAACTCAACTTTTATACAATAAACTCTGTTGTTGGTCTCAACTCACTCTTTAAAATGATCTCTGAACCCTTTGTTGACCACTGGGTTACTTATATAAAGAGAATCATAGTTACTACTCAGTCTAAAGAGTGATAGAATAATGGGTGCAAAACTACACTAGAGACTTACAAATAAACTGGGAAGCATTCTGACTGGTACTCCTTTCACTCTATAACTAGACAAGCCAAACAACACTTTTTTGACAACAGGATTACTGAAATTGCACCTACCAACAAACAACCTTAAGATCTAATAAGCTGGGTTAAACAGTGTAAGCTACCTACAGTAGAGGCTATTCACTTCTAGAAGCAATCCTGCAACAACCTCCCAGACTTGTAGAGTACTCTTTACTAGTCCTATAATACTGCAGCTAATTATTGACCTCTTTGTTCTAGATAAGGTTCCCAGCCAAACCACTTGCTTTTGGATATTATTTTTTTGTTGGAAATGTAGAAAACACTTAAGACCTGTTCTAATGTTTCTACTCTAATTTCTAACTATATTACTTGGTGGTATCTCAAGCTTATTTTTGCCAACAGCATCTGTGCTATAGACATTCTCTTCCTAACTAATATATGTACTTCAGACCTATTGTTCTTCTTAACACATTTGGTAAACTTATGGAGAAGATAATTGCTAGACAACTCCAATTTTATGCTGTCAAGTACAGCATTCTCCATTTCAACCAGCTTGGAGGTATGGCTTAATAGTCTACTAAAAATGCTAGTGTATTTCTAATACATTTGGTTTAAGCTGGTTGGGCTAAGAGGCTTAAAACTAATATAGTAACATTTTATATTGCATAATTCTTTCCTTCTTTGAATCATAGTATGTGTCAAGATTGTTGATGGTAGACTTTATTTTTTTATTTTATTTTCTCTTTTCACTTTATTTTATTTTTCTTCTTCTTTTCTTTTCTTTTCTATTTTTAGAACAACTTGGGTTAGGGTTTATCTGTCATGCTGTCACATCAGTCACAAGTTGATGGAGTAGTCACAAGACT
>Ga0157358_1000329_pt1 | contig 19309 bp, 17 predicted proteins | sample AttcapACBM2_FD_111484 | JGI IMG/M metagenome (GOLD analysis project Ga0157358, IMG submission 111484) | Fungus gardens microbial communities from leaf cutter ant in Botucatu, State of São Paulo, Brazil - Atta capiguara ACBM2 | ecosystem: Host-associated > Fungi > Mycelium > Unclassified ... | reverse complement strand
TTAAGTTTGTAACACTCAGCAGTTTTGTCTTCTAGTCTTCTTTACCTAATAAAAGCTGCTATTCTGTGAAGTAAGCAAGTGATATTTCTTATGTTACTCTTTTAATATTTATTTATACCAAATAGCAAAATAGGATAGAAATGACCATTCTATAATTGGCTATTTATAGGTTATTTAGCTGAATAAGGAATAACTGAAGGCTTAAGATCTTTTGTAGAGCATGAATTATTAGACATTATCTCAATAGAAACATAATACAGATCTATATTAAGTATCTGGTTAGTAGAGTCATTTTTCTCTTCTCTAGCTGAAGTATAGAAAAGAGAAATGGTTTGGAATCATTCATTTTCTACCTAGTCAGCCTATATGGAACTGTTGGAGAGTTCTTAAATATGTTCTGTATATACCTTAGAGAATACATTTGAAAATACCAAAGCTGATCTAGAATTGTTAGTATTAGAAGATACTAACCAACTTCTTGGAGTATTGACTTCTATATTAATGGTCATACTTGTAGAGAACTCTTGAGAATTGGTATTAGTATTAATATCAAAGAAAATAATGTATTTGCTGAAGTTCTCTCAAATACTATCATATGAGATAGTAGTAAAAGAGAAAGAAATGTTTGCTATCATGTATAATGTCATATTATACTCTTTATCTAAGTCTAAAATTAAAAAAAATAAAATAATAAATAAAAATAATAAAAAATAAAATAAAATAAAATCAAGTCTATTATAGACTATCTGATACTTACAAGTATTAAGTAACTACAGAGATATAATCCAGCTTAATAATGCTTATTTAATGTGTTTTCCATCTGCTAGGTAAATTTAACTATAACAAATCCTATGTCAGGATGTGAGGTAATTATTAGATATATTAGAGATCTAACTAGTTGCTAGTACTTTTGAGAGAGACTGAGGTCACACTGCTTATTATTGGATTTAAACATATAGCCTAATAATAGTGAAGTACCTGTTAGGTTAGTTGCTATATTAAAGCATACTAAAACTTTGTTCAAGTATTTAGATTAGTCTACAATAATCTTTCAATTTTTGTGATTATGACTCATGTACATCCCAAGAAACTCTTTGGTTTCTTCAAAGTTATGATATTCTTATTTTATTATGAAGTTTTGCTTCAACTCTAAGAGGAGTGGAAAATCTTTTAAAACTATAAAGTAGACATCATTGATACAGATGATTGCTATAACAAGCTTTCTAGTCTCTTCAGCAATAAAGTAATATATACCAGCATCAGATTTATATTACTTAAATCTTAGAACTAATATTGACTTAGTCATAGTCTACTACCAAGATAAGCTAGCTTGTTTAAAACTATACAATGCTTTGTGAATTTACCAGACTTTTTTTTTTATCAGGTAGCCTGAAACTTTTGAACTGCTGTATATAGATTTTCTTATTCAGATCACTATATAAGTAGGTAGTTTTTATATTAACATTATGGATATTCCAATCTTCAATAGATAGAAACAAATATGCTGTCTCATAGCAGACAACTAGAGAGAATAACTCATCAAAATCAATTCCTTTAACCTGAAAAAATTCTTTTGCAACAAGTTCAGATCTATAACAACCATCAAACTTAATATTGAATACTTAGTAATTCTTAATTACTTTTTGTCTTTTAGGAAGGTTTACAACTTTATAGATATTTTTGTCTTTAAACTCCTCAAGATAGAACTCAAGCTACTTCTCTTAAATATTAGCTAGCAATTTAGCAATATTTCCAAGATTTTTGGAAATTGAGCAAGACTCTACTATATATTGTACTAAGAGAAAGTGAATTTTCTCTACTCTCTCTTCTCTTGCAAGATATACTAAGTAACTAGTAATAGCTAGCTTAGCTAATTTACCTACAGAAGGTAGAATGTTCATTCTATCCTGTTAGGTGCAGTTCATACCAGGAGATGAAAGTCTATGAGATTTGGTTTGGAAATGCATAGAGTATGGAAACTCTATGTAATAAGCTTGGTGATATGAATTTGTTAGAACAACCCTAGCTTCAGCTTATATACTGCACTGTTATGACTTAAGGCTCAAGGATTAGAACCAAAAGTTAAATCTTGAATTAGGTTAATTACAAGAGAACTTAATGGAGTTCCTAGTAGAATGTATCTATCTTATATACTGTTACAGATGGTCTGTACTACTACTGTGTCTAGCCTATCCTAAAGACTATATATAAACATAAAAAATAAAGATAAAGTCTAACATTTATAACTCTGATATATACTATATATCTGCTACATAGTCACAACTTCAGATGAGTAAATAAAGTCCAAGATAGAAGTAAGTATTAATTTGGTATGCTGCTATTGAACACCAGAGATTGAGTTCAATAAGAGTTATCTTTATCAATTATCAGACTAGCAAATTATAGTATAACTACTAGTCTTATATACAAGTTGGAAATATAGGAGATGCTTGGGGTTTCAGTATATCATTCTAAGTAGAGGTTTCAGTAGTGAGATACTAATAGAGGTCAGATAAAAGAACTCTACTATAAAAGACTGAGTTTAATAGAAGTATCCTCATCATGGAAGACTGGATATCTGAATTATTATATCACTGTTATAGAGATATATTGCAGAAAGAATAGCTATCATAGAAAACAGGCTTGTCTCTCTGAGATGTTATATAAGTTATATAGATAATCAACTTTATTTATTCTTACTATTCTAAATAGCAAATTGTTAGAGAATTACCATGTATTCTAATGAGTTCTTCATGATTTCTGACAAGTATTTTCATATGCATAACATGCTATATTGAGGTTGGAAAATCTCTCTCTTGGCTATTATAAGAGATTTTGCAGAATATTGGTAGAATTTCTTTGTTCTCTATAAATGTTTTCTTCTTTAAGTATTTGAGTTTGATGCCTAGATTTTCTTAATTCAGAACCTTCTTGTAGTTTCTGTAGAGCAGGTTGTAAGAATTGTTGAGGGCTAAGAAGTTGCATCTCAATATCAGAGTCAATATCATCAACCTCTTCAAACTCTATTATAAGCTATTTAGATCCTAGAGTAGGTAAGGAAAATGGAAATTTTTCAGAAAGAGAGGGTAAAGGTGAACAAGTAGGAAAATTGTTTTAAATAGGAAAAATAGATATATATGGAATAGATACTAGAGCAGGTCTATTTTTTCTAGAAGAATTAGATACTGACAACTCTATTTCTATACTCATTTGTCCAATAACTTATCATATTGTTTATACTCTTTTGCATGAAAGTCAGTGTATTGAGAAGAAATTTCCTTATCAAATATGATATGTATGGAGAAGAAAATGATATTTTCTTGTATATAATACATAAAGCAATAACTATTATTCTCATATCCAATAAATATTAACAATTTAGAATGCAGTACAAGTTTGTTGGTACAAACTTGATTGGAAAGAAACACATCTACTCCACAGCCAAAGATACAGAAATGTGATGTTTTGGACTTATTACCCAAGAAAATTTCTTGAGGTGTTTTCTATTTGAGATATCTAACAAACATGCAATTGTATACATAAGCTATAGTTACAATAGCAAACTCCCATCAGAAATCTGGTAGATATACTTCAAGTCATATTGACTGTGTCTTTTCAAGCAATATGCAGTTCAATCACTTAGCACAACTATATCTTTGGTATACATATAGAGTACTAGTCTTATGGATAATCTCTTGCTTTCTTAAAAAGGATTGCAATTCCAACATTATATACTCTTCTTTTTTATCAGTGTACAATCTCTTCATAGGATAGAAAGTGGTATTTGACTACATTTAGAAGATTGACTTAATTGCTTCTGCAGCTTCAGACTTTTTATATAGAAAAGCAATGTTATAATAGAGGGAATAGTTATTAAGAAATATAATCACCCACTTATACTTTGAATAAGACAAGATAGGTAGCTCAAGGAAATCTGAGTGAATCCTAGAGGCATACTGGAGTAAACAGAGTTTTCAAGAAAACTGTATTAGTACATCTTTCTAAGAGTGCAACTACAGCAAAGATATTTTTATATTGAGAAATGGATTTTCTTCATGTCTTCAACATTGTCAAGGATATAATATATGACTTTATTAGATGTGTGTTCAAACAATAATACAAAGTCTCAAAGTCTAGATGTCTTATTGTAAGACTTACAGAATTGGAAATATTATGTTTAAGAATACAAGTCCTCATAATCTGAATATTGCCCCAAAGGGTAGGAGTAGCTAATAAGATAGCATCACCAGACTTATTGCAAAAAGTAGAACTGCTTTTATTGTCTTCTACATTCAATCTAGACTAAAGAATTTGTCCAGTAGAGAAGAGATATATCTATATGCTAGCAACATAAGATAGCTATAGTTTTGACACAGCAACTTTAGTAGTTCCTTTCTCAAGATTGAATATTTCATGTTCAACTAGAATAGTACCAGAAGTAACTATAAATAATGGTATTTTTAAAGTTGTAGTCTCAATTCAATGTCATATTCCAAACTCTGAAACATGTTCAAGATATATTTAACTTCAATATGACATCAAATCCCTGCAGTTATTTGGCATTATTTGTATTCAAAACTCCATTGGTGGTTTGGTACTTTATAATAGACCTAATTTTATCAAAAGTCTATGTTTATTTTGCTTTATTTAAGTCAAAATCTGTGGTCATATTCATCTGTATCTATTGCCTAATCATTTCCTTCAAACTACACAAATTTACTTGGACTTTTGTTATATATAAGTCCATCCATCTGGAAATTACATCCCCATGGTAATATTATCTCCCAATTATACAAGCCTGCCTTCCACAGTGGCCATCTTTCTCACAACACATCTTATAGCAGTATTGTAACCATCTGGGTATTCTGTTTTCCACAGCAGAGATACTTCTATTTGACTCAGTCTTCTATTACAAAGTTACTTCTGTCAGTGTTTCAATACTAAAACCTTTGCTTGGGTAATAAAGGCTATACCACTGAAACTCCAAGCATCTCCTATAGTAGAAACTTATATATAAGACTAGTAGTTACACTGTAATTTGCTAGTCTGATAATCAACAAAGATAACTTCTTATTGAACTCAATTTCTAGTATTCAATGGCAATACACCAAAATCAGTACTCACTTCTATCTTAGACTTCTTTCTATTCTGAAATCATAATCACATGGCAGACAGATGGTACAGTATATAAGCTAAAGCCAAGGTCATTTTATGAGTCTGTATATCTCCAAGTCCATCTTGTAGACTTTCACCTCTAGTGTGAACTGTGCCTAACAACTTTACATGGATTTTTCCCAAATCTGAGCTCTTATGTAGTATTTCACTAATGAAACACTCACTTGGATATCTGTTTTGGTTACTTCTTTTGTGATTTTATATATTTAAGGCTGGTGACTACTTTGTAATAACTAGCCTGATAATTAACTAAAGTTGATGCTAAATCTCCAGTGTCAATAGCAACACACTTAACTCTTCTTTTTATAACTCCTTATAAGACTATTTTCTGAAATTGCAACCATGCAGCTCATAGGAAGCACAATACATAAGTTAAGGCTAAGGCCATTTCAATAAGTCTGTAACACCAAGCTCATTGCATGAAGTTTCTACACTCTGTGCATATTTAAGCCAACTCTCTGAACTTTCACCTTCAAGTGCAAACCACACCTAACACTTAACCATAATTATCTAAAATCATATCAACAAAGTCAGACTTAAACAAAGTAAAGTAGGCAGAGACACTAGAAATCTAAGAACTATTCATATTCATAAAAGCTGCTATGAAGCACTTTTTTACTTTGACTTAAGGCCATACATCCATAATTAACTTTACTTGATACTATAAAGTCCTCTATTGTGGCAACTATATTAATGGAGGATTGAAAAGACTAAGTCAAACTATATGAAAAATATGCAAGGTACAGTAAATATAAGTCAAAAGTAAAACAAACTCTAACACATGTTTGAGTTGAGGTAGACATAAAGCAAATATATATAACATATGAGATATTGATCATAACAATACTCTTATTTTAGTGTTTATATCCATCAAGATTAGATCTCTAACTGCATATGTTGTTATCATCTTTTTGGTAGGTTCTATAATGAGCTGTCCTTGTACTGAGTCAGATATGAAGAATAGTTTGTGCAGTGGTCCTCCTGTATAGATATTAATAGATATTCCTTAATGACTCATGTCTGCATTATGTTTCTGCTACAAGAATTGACATGCAATGTTATTCCAATATATTCTATTTTTTTCTCCACTGGTTTGGATAGTTTTATAATAATTTGGAGAAGTGAATGGTATGGTTTTGACAGATGACTGCAGTATTTTCAATACTTTCTCTAGATTATTGATTTTGTCTTGTAATATCTGAGTATCTGGAGATGATGTTTTACTTGAACTGGATGTTAATATATTGTAAGATTTGTATAACAATACTTCTTCATCTTGGACAGTATCTTCATTTTGCTTTCCTTAGTTGTAGTGCATCTCAATAAGAGTCTTGGTATGCTTCTTGTAATATTTTGATGTGTTCATCTATCATTTCTCCTTCTTTTTCTTTGTATCAATCAAATTTATTGACTAATAGAACTTAGATGTAATAAGTTTGTAGTTCCATGTCTTCATACATAAAATTCCTAAGTTCTTTGGATATACTGTAAATATCTCTACCAATTTGCATTTTATAAGTTTCTCCTATTTACAATAATGTGGTTTTGATATCTGCCAGCTAATTGTTTATTGGATCCATTAGCTTGATAATATTCCAGATTTGAAGTTGGATATCTGCCATAGTTTTTAATCCTCAGATTATTTTGTGGTATTTCTTCATCCAATCCTTCTTTTCTTTATTCAATGTCATAATAAGGTCCATGTTGTTGACTGTGTGAGCAATGTAGGGGTTGGGAGAGATAGAGGCAGTTAAAAATTGGTAAAACATGATTTGAGTTTGGATTTCTCATTTGCTTGTGATACTTTGAGATGTTGATTTGGAGTTTTACCCCTCTCTTTTATAGGTTTCATCTCAAAATATTTGCCAAATAGTCTTGAATCACCTCTTTAACATGTGGTAATACCATTTCTGCTATCCATTGGTCATGCTTGTTTTCATAACCTTTCCAGTAGACTAAGAATTGTATACATCATTCTCATTTCCTATAATTCTATACTTCTTCTACTTCATATTCTTTATTGATAATGTTTGGTGTTGGTGCTGTTTTTATATGCTGTCCTTTGAATTGGGGTTCTCTGCATTATGTTAGCAGGTCTTTATTGAAAATATTGTATATCACCCATCCTTCTGATAACTTTAACTGAAATACTCTCTATCTAATGTTCTTTGTAATTTCAAAAGATTCTTATCTTTTTTGGTCCAACTTCTTTAAAGATTGCTTCAATTAGATGTGTATGGCTTCCAACCACATATTGTCCCCTTATTTCAACCCCTAAGAGTTTTGTCTTTTCTTGTCAAATTGCTTCTTCATAGCTTCTTTTGCCATTTCCATTGATATCTTCACTACTTCCCAACTCTTCTGTGATTCTTTGAGAAAAGTCTTTAGTTTTGGTAATTCCATCTTTATTTTTAGATCTTTCTTTCATGGGTATTGTCCAAAGTTAAGTTTGAATGGAGTATATACTATGGCTGAGTGTTTCTTGTCATTACACTGGAACTCTACTGCTGATAATTGATGCTGCAAAAACACTTCAACCTCTTGATTAATTTTCTCTGTTTGACTATCAGTTTGAGAGTAGTATGCTGTTGATAATGTTTGTTTTTGCTCCTAGTGCCTTGTTTAAGTCTTCTATAAATTGAGAGGTAAATTGGGGTCCTCTGTTGCTAAGAATTTTCTTTGAAATCCTGTGAATTTTTCATATGTTGTCACTATAGATCTTGGAAATTTCTTCTGATAATACTATTATTGTTATTATCTTAAGTCCAATCATCTTTGTAAATTGATCTACTATAATCACCATTGTATTCTTGTCATTTGATCTTTGTAGTAGTTCAATAATGTCAGTACTAATTTTCTGCCATAGTCCTTGAGATGTTTCTAATAGATGAAGTTCTCCTACTTTCTTTATATACTATACTTTGTTATGTTGGCATTTCTGGTATTCTTGAACATATTTCTGGCTACTAATAGTTTCTCTTGATTAACTCAAGCATTCTTTGTTATCCTGAATATCCTATATCTACTAGTTCGTGATTTTCATATAGGATTTGCTCTTAAATCTTCTAGTTGTTTAGAACATAGGTTTTTTCTTTCATGTATACCACTCCATTGTTCTCTCATGCTTAACTGTCTTTTTTTCCCAAGTTCTTCTGAACTCCTTATTCTCTTGTATTATTCTTCCAAATTTCTTCCAACAATATGGTTTCTTCTACTATCTAATATTTTTGTTATTGTCCTTTGTGTTTACTTGATCCTTTCTTGACAGAATATCTGCTTTTGTATTTGTCTTTCCTAGAATATGCTATAGAATGAAATTGTAATCCTACAACTTAAGGTACTATCTTGCTTGTTATTTATTAAGTTTATGTAATTCTCTGAGAAGTACTTGAAATTTTTGTGATTTGTCCAGACTTTGAACTTTTCTGTGGCATCCAATAAGTATTGTCTCCATTTTGTTAGAGCCTCTACTATCACTAGCAGTTCTTTGTCATATGTCTCTTAAAATATCCCTAGCAAGTTGCATAGTTCAAAATACATCACTTTTAGCTTGAATAGTTCTTTGTTCATTAAGAATACTGCTTTCCATTCATTATCTTCTTTGATTCATATATTGTTGTATTCTTAGATAAGATCCAATTTGTTGAAGTATTTTACATCCTTGAGTTTGTTAATTACTTTTCTAATCAATTGTCAGGTACAGCTCATACTAGAGGTGAAAGTCTACAAGATAGGCTCAGAGATGTGCAGACTTGTAAAACAACCTTGGCTTCAGCTTATGTGCTGTGCCATCTGTCTGCTGTGTAGTTGCAACTTCAGATAAAAGAAAGAAGTCTAAGATAGAAGTGAGTACTGATTGGTGCATTGCTGTTGAACACTAGAGATTGAGTTCAATAAGAGTTATCTTTGTTGATTATCAAACTAGCAAATTATAGTATAACTACTAGTCTTATATACAAGTATATACTATAGGAGATACTCTGAGTTTCAGTAGTATAGCTTCTATTGCCCTGAATAGAGGTTTTAGTATTGAGATACTAATAGAAGTAAGACTCCACTATAGAAGGCCAAGTTAGATGGAAGTATATCCATCATGGAAGATAGAATACCTGAATGATTGTATCACTACTGTAAGATGTGTTGTAAGTAAGGTAGCTACTGTGGAAAGCAGGCTTGTATAGTTGGGAAAGTAATATCACTGTGGAGATATATTTTCCAGATGAGTGGACTTGGTATATGATATTAATAGTAATAGCACCTTATTCTTCATTGTATGCTAGTTCAACTTTTTATAATCCTGTACTAATTGTAAAGATCTGGTCTTTTTTAAAATGTAAAAATATGATGCTATATATCTCAAACTTGATTCCACTGTAAGTCTTACTTTAAGTTGTTTTTCTAGCCATTAGTTTAAAGCTTTGTCTTCTTTGACTGTTGTCACATAGGCTTTAGCAAATAACTTCTTTGACATGTCTTCTAGTAAATTAATTTTTTAATCTTATTTTCTCCATTCTAGTAACTTCTTGAATTTCTTCTTATTGAACAAATGCATGAATGGTTGAATATATTCTAGTAAATCCTCTGAGTTTGTTGGATATGGTTTCTTGTCAGTTTCCTAGTGTTCTTTATCTGTATCTTCTGTTGATTGTATTTTCTGGTTCTTGATGTGAATGCAATATCATAGTACTATGCTCTATACTTTAACATCTTGTAAACTGTATTGTTTCTCTGTCCTAATTTACTTCTGGATTGTGCTTAATCAACCAGTCATATTCTAGGAATATGTCCATGCTATTTAAGTTTATAACTAGTTGATTTTTTCTATGTGTTTGTTAATTTCTAGTTTCAGTGGTACAAATCTCATCACTTCTTTATTCTTGGTTCTGTCTGCATTGAAAACCTTAAATAACCTATCCATTGGTTCTGTTTTAATCTGTTCTTCCTTTACTAGTTGTTTATCAATTCCAGTGTAGGCACATCATGAATCAACCAGTGCTTTGAGCCATAATGTCTTTCTATTTGATGTTTTTATATTTATATGCACATTGAGTTTCCTCTCTTTGTTATCTTTCCAATATAGGATAACATATTGATCAAGAGATTTATTATATACAGAGGTTTATCATACCATGCCTACTCTAAACCTCCAACAAAACTCTTCTCTTTGTTGTTATCTTCTTTGTCTGATTCTTCTTATATACTTCTGTTCTTCATCTTCTGTTCTAATCTGCAATTCTTTGTAAAGTATCCTACTTTGTCATATTTATAACACTTTCTAGTTTTCTTCTCTTTCTTTAGCTTCCAGAAATTCTTTGCCATATGTCTATAAATATTGCAGTTGAATTATCTAGGCTTTTTATCTTTATTGTAGTTATCTTTGAACTTTCCAATGTTCATAAGTGCTTCTCTTCTCCTGTAAGTAATTCCTAATCCTATCTTGTAATTTTGTTTGCCTTTTGTAGACTCATCTCCCTGTTCAACTGAGATAATTGTCATCTTCCACTCCTTGAGTGTTTCTAATACTGTTATAGGTGAGTATCCTAATATGGTCTTGATAATATCATTCTGATATTCTTCTTCAATGAAAAGATTATATGTATGTTGTTTGTTTCAGCCTTTATGACCAATGCTTTAAACTTTATTGTAAAGTCTACTATATACTTCTTTTCTTGCTTGAACATTTTGATCTTTCATTCAGCATCTACTACCTTACTCTTATTGCTAAACATTATCTTAACTTCTTTAACAAAATTATTCTAATCCTAGACATTGTCTTTTTCTTTAGTGCTCACACTTTTGCTTATATCTAGAGTTCTTAGGTAAGACTACTCTGAGAAGTGTATACTGTAGAAAGGCAATTAGCAAGTTGAAGGACTATAACTGAAGGCTTAGAAGTGAGTGAGTGAATTGGTAGAGGAATGGTGGCTATGCTTACAAAGATAATAGCACTGTCTGCCTAATAGACATTGCTATTATTGTTATTCTAGTCTCTTGGTTTATCTACTTAGTGGGCATTACCATTTTTTCCACCTTAGTTATTCTTTTTTTTCTCTTTTGCTGCTCAAAAGAACCCTTACTCTGTGACTATTACTTTTTCTATTACTATTACTGCTCTTGTGAATACTGCTACTGAGAGTTCTTTCTTTACTAAGGGAGTTTATTCCTACATAAAATGCTAGAATGGCAGATAATATTGGCAATGTTAGTTTACCTAGATAATTCTGCCTGAATGGCAGAACATACAATATCCCATGTAAGATTGGAGATAGATATATAAGAAAAAAGAAAAAAGACAAAAATAGAACCCTATAAATAAGAGATTGCAGATAAGAGAATTATTGCTTTCAGAATAGAAGATATATTACAATTGTTCTTATAAAGTCTTGTATAGAGGAAATTAAGCTCAACAATTTAGAAAGCAGAATTTCAGTTACCATAAATTTGGAATGTAATTATTCTTTACTAGTCAGTAAAGACTTATGCTAGACCAGATATGTCCATGAGAGTCTGTAAATAAGTCCAAAAACCTCAGCATTAGACTGGTCATATATTAACAAGTTATCTAGTAAGGTAGAATTAAGAATAGCCAAAACTTGGAAGCCTAGGAAGTTTCTCCTGGCTACTTCATTCATATCAGTAGTTGATTTAACACAGATTTCCCAGAAAGGATAGTTAATAGAACTAGTGAGTTTAGAAAGAGTAGCAATAAAATTAGCTATTGTTATCAGTAAAGATAATCAGCATGAATTAGGAAGCAAATGCAAATAGCTAAAGTGCAAATGTTCAACCCAACTAGTGATGAGCTATTAGCACATATAAGGTATAAGGGGATTTTACAAGTATGTAGTGATTCAGAATCAGCTCAATCTATAACAAACTTAGGAACAACAAGATATCAGCTTACTAGTAGAGTTGGTCAAGCCCTTCTCATTAATAGAAAGTAGCCTAAAAAGGTACTAACTAGAAATCAAGACAATTAAAGCTTATAATCTATTGAAAAGAATATATAGTAGTATGGTATAGTGTGAACAATTAACAACTACTTATCTGTAGTAAGTGCTGTGATAAAGAGCTTAGAAAGTATAAGCAATGATAAAGAACAAGTAATAGTGATGGTAATTCAACCTATGTGAAAATTTTACATTGACTACCTAATTAATACTATTGTTATGGAACAAACACTTAGTAAGCAGAATTCTTTGTAATAGTAGGGATATATAACATATAAGCTAAAGCCAAAGATTGTTTGACATTTGTATTCCACATATTTAGATAATATATATATACTTAATACAAATTTCAGATAATAAGATATAAACTGTATCTAACATCTTGTTGAGTTCTCTTGTGATCTCTATGAGATTCCTTGTAACTTAAGACTACTTAGTAACCTATTGACCATTTAGGTTAGTAATTGCTACAACATTTAATATCAGATAAGAAACATACTCAAAAGAGGAAATAATCTGCAAAAATTACAGAAGATGTCAAATAAGATGTGGAAACATTGTCTATAGTATACAGATGTAGATTTTAGATAATCTTAGCTTCAGTAAATATATTGTACCTTTATATCATAGTGGTCATATTTAAAGAAAGAGTATTAATAAGAAGTAATATATTAGGGAAGTCAAGATTTTAAGTATAAGCATCTAGATCAGTACACTACACTAGTCAATTTTCAAGGTAAAGAACTACAGAGTATCTATATCTGTCATAAACTTCATTTAACTTATATCTCTACAACCTTAGCTTAGCTTAGGTTGCAACTTAGGCAAAGACTTGAGTAAGAGTGAGAAATGAGTCAATTAGTAAAGTATAAGGATACAAGAGAGTATCTACAGCTATATATACCTAATGACTATAAGTAATATATATGTTAAGAGCAAGAAAGAAATAAGAAAAATATAAGGAAGCCTCCACTACTACATGAGGCACTAACTGATGATATAATAAAGAAAATACATGGTGCAGCCAATTATTGAGCTATAAAGAAGTAACTCCAACACATGTTGTCCATGAGCAGTCTATCTGTTAAATAAGAGCTATTCACATATATGTAAGATGTACAAAATTGATAACAGATTACTGAGATATCAAACCATCAGTAACTATAAGTTTCATTGGCTATTATCTCAGAAACAACTAAACAGATTCCTATAATCAAACTTATATTGAAAAGTACTATCTCTAATAATATATTATACATTACATGACAATTAGTATTTAGAGTTGAAGATAGTGGACTCTGCTTATTTTCATTTTCATTTTCATTTATTTATTTTTTGAAACTTAGAATTAGAGTTTAGTATGATATTATATATGACTATTACAAACTGTTATATGACATAACATGGTGTTACACATCTGTCACAAGTCATGATCACATAATCATGTGTTATACAGAACATTATAGAAGGTTCTAAAGTAATAACATTATCTCACATATCAATAGTATATAGTACATATATTTCTTTAGAGTAGGCTAGGTTAGTGTAGCACAAACCATTAGCCAAGTGTATATAAGATAGATAATTTGTAACTAAAACTCCATTGAGTTCTCTTGTGTAATCCTTATACAATGTTCTTTTTACTTTCTAACCCTTGAGTTTGAATCATAACACTGTAAACTTTTGCTTAAAGCAGGAAATATACTTTACAATCAATAGAAGAAAAGAAATCTATTACAACTAAATAAAATTTTTGATCAACCATTAAATGATCTTCTAAAGTCTTTATTAATATCTTCAGATTTAATGAGATTCTAGTAGTTATTGATCAATTTCCAATAATGGCAAGGTATATTCTCATTATAATAGAAATCACATCTAAAGAAGTAGTCATGACATTATAGAAAAAGGATTCAAAGACACTAGGCTTTCATAAAAGCAAAATCTACTACCTACCTACCATCAACAGACTGATGGACAAACAGAATATCTTCAATTATATATCAGCTATAGACAAGACAATAGGATAGTTGCACATAGTTGAATTTGCCTATAATAATTAGCAACACTTGAGTACTAGGAAATAATTTTATTAAAAGTGTAAGAGAAAGAAGAGAAGTGGGAACAGCTCTGAAAAAAACCAATGATGTAATGAAAAGGATGTTGTAAGGCACTCTGCTTAGTAAGCACATAGTTCAAATTAGATAGTCAATAGAAAAATTTAGGTAGTTAGGTTTGTCTTAGTACAATACAACTTAGTATTCTTCATTGCTTCCTTTTAGCTCTCTATAGAAGTATATACCACAGGTAAGTGGTTGTCAGTTGTTCATACTGTATCATGCTACTATGTACTGTATTCCTTCCAACAGATTATAGGCTATGATTGCCTTGATCTCTGGTTAGCACCCCCTTAAGCTACTTTCTATCAATAAGAAAAACTTGACCAACTCTACTAGTAGACTAATACCTTGTTACTTCTAGGCCTGTTATGGATTAAGCTAATTTTGAATCACTCTATGCCTATAGAATCCCTTTATACCTTACATATACTAATAGCTTATTACTGGTTGGATTGAACATTTGTACTTTAGCTAGCTATATTTGCTCTCTAATCCATGCTGATTATCTTTATTAATAATAATGGCCAACTTTATTACTACTCTTCCCAAACTTACTAGCTCTACTGACTATCCTTTCTGGAAAGTTCATGTTAAATCAACTCTTGTTCTCATTATCTGCCTTAAAGCTGTCTTTACTACTGATGATATGCTGAATGCTTTGGCACTCTCTTAGACTACTGATGTGGATGAGATAGCCAAGAGAAACTTCTTAGGCTTCTAAGCTCTAGCTGTTCTTAACTCTATCTTACTAGATGACTTATTAATACATGGCCAGCCTAATACTGAAACTTTTTAAGCTTATCTTTGGACTCTCATAAGAATACCTGGTCTAGCTTTAATCTTTGCTGTTTACTAGAAAATAATCACATTTCAAATCTCTAGTGACCAGAACTCTAATTCTCAAATTACTGAGCTCGATTCCCTTTATACAAGACTCTGTAGGAACAACTTTAATATTCTCTCTGTTTGGAGAGCAATAACTTTCCTATCTGTAATCTCTCACTTATAGAACTCTATTTCTGTCTCTGTCTTTTCCTCCTATACATTCATCTCTAATCTTACCTAGGATGTTATACATTCTGTTATTCAGGTAGAATTCTCTAGGTAGACTAACACTGTTAATACTACTTGTTATTCTGACATTCTGTGTGGAAATAAATCTCCTTAGTGGAAAAAAAACTCCTAGCAGTAATAGCAGTTGTAAAGTGAGAGTTCTTAGAAAAATAAGTGAGGTAAAAAAGATGACTGTTACAATTCAATAATCTTAAAGTTGATCAAAGAAAAGAACCTTATATTGGGTTAACACAAGAGAACTTGATAGAGAGTTTTGTACAAGATTGTCTATCTTTTTTACTAAAACCTAATGGTCTGTACTCTACTACTTAGCCTACTCTAAATGACTATGTGTTTTCTTTAAGACTAACATATATTGTATATACCATATGATATTATCTTTTCTAGATCTTTCTACAATATTCTATATGTTATGTGATTTTTGTGATATCCAAGTTACATGGTGTGACAATGACCTGTGATGTCATACTAATCCCTAATTTCAGAATAAAGAAGCAAGTGAAAGAATAAGAGACTAGAATGATGACAGCAGTAACATCTACTAGGCAGACAGTGCTATTACCTTTACAAGTATGACCACTATTTCTTTATCAATTTACTCTCTTCTTCTTAAGCCTTTAGTCATAGTCCTTCAACTTGCTAATTGCTTTTTTACAGCATATATTCTTCAAAGTGGTTCTATTCAGAACCTCAGATACAAGAAAAAGTGCAAGCACTGGAATTCTATAAAAAGTACATGAAGAAAAAGTTCTTGAACCCATCTACTAAGGCTTCAATCTCTAAAATCATGGAACTACCTACTGAAAACCCTTCTCTTATGGAGGTTGATCCACTTATAGTAACTATTCCCAAAATAATGATAATTATGTGGTTTCTCTAGAAAGTAATAATGAGTATGAATCAGATAGTTGGACTTGTGATAACCAACTGTATGTGCTTTTCCCCTTCTAAGTTGATAATTCACTAAATTCCTTAACTCAGTCCATTAAACTCTACACCAATGTAGCTATTGTAATAGAAGACTCTATAGAGTCAAGTAAATTTAATTATACATGCATGGCTCCAAGTCAAAATAGATTTGTTCTACCTAACTCACCTATTGCTATAAATCTCTCTAAATATGAAAAGACACTATGCTTTTTATGTAAGAGTAAAAAAGTACCTTATGGTAGCTTTTATAAAGATAAATAGTTCTTGGACTCTGGTATCTCCACTCACTTTACCTTATTTGAGTCTGACTTTGTCAATATGATTCTGGGTAATTATGGCCAAGTTAAGACTGCAAACTCAAAAGCACTACTATTTATAACTACTTCTGGCTATTACAAACTTCATTCAGCTTGTATTTCTACAACCAGTGAACTTATTTTCACAAACTAAGTTGTGCTGTAAAGCTCCAAATAAGAGCTATCTGTACATATGCAGGATGTACAAAAGCAACAACAAACAACTGAGATATCAGGTCATCAGTAACTATAAAATATTCATTTTGCTAATATCTCATGAACTACTAGATGGATTTGCACAATTAAACTTGCATTGGAAAGTGCTCATCAAACCATTTCTGAGAATACATGGTATATTACATAGCAATAAGTCTTCATAGAGATACAAGCATATCAATGTAGTAACATAATTAGTTACCTTCTAAAATTAGCCTGACAGCTGCTATGATAGATGACAGCTTCCATCAGGTACAAGTTTTGATCATGTAATAGAAACAGCTTGTGCACAGACCATCACTCTTTTGTATATATACTCCTATATTTGAGGATTAGACCTCAGACTTAATAATATTAATTTATATCATTTATTATTCATCAATTTTCATCAATCTTTATCCTTTATTATCTGTATTGATCTTAATCATCATTTTTATTATTATTGAACTTCTGAATTACTCCTAAACCTCTGAGAGTACATCCAAGGTTCAAATATTACAAATAAGTAAGTAGTTCATTTTTGTAATACTAGCATCATTCTGATTGAACATGAAATCTTTGATCCTGAGAAAGAGACTATCAATATTGCTGTGCTAAAACTATGGCCAGTATATTATATCTCTAGTATGCAGATATGACTTCTCTCTACTAGACAGATTCTTCAGTCTAGGTTGAGAGTAGAAGGCAACAAAAGTGGTTTCACTTTTCATGATAAGTCTGGTAATGTCTGTTCTACTAGATACTCACAATCTTTGGGACAATATTCAGATTGTAAGGACTCACATTCTCAAACATGATGTCTCTAATTCTATGAGTTTTGTAATAAGACACCTAGACTTTGAGACTTTGCATTATCATTTTGGACATGTCTCTGATGAGGTCATGCATCATGTCCTTGACAATATTGAAGATGCAAAGAAGATCTTTTTCCCAACACAGAAATATATCTGCTATGATTGCACTCTTGGAAAGATATACCAGTGCAGTTTCTCTGAAAACTCTACTTGCTCTAGTAAGCCTCTAGAATTGATTCATTCAGATCTCCTTGAGCTTCCCACCTTGTCTTATTCAAAGTACAAGTGGATAATTACATTCCTTAATGATCATTCCTCTTTTTGTAACATTGTTTTTTTGCACAAAAAGTCTGATGCTGCAGATATAATAGTCAAATACTTCCTATCCTGTGAAGAGGTTATACACTGATAATGGGAAAGAACATATAATGTCAGAATTACAATTCTTTCTAAAAGAGCAAGATATTATCCATGAGATTAGTACTCCATATGTACACCAACAAAATGGTTGTGCTGAATGATTGAACTATACTTTGCTTGAAAAGACATAGTCAATGTGACTTGAAGCATGTTTGCAAAATTCCTAGTAGGAGTTCACAATAGCAGTTACAGCTCATGTATAAAATCACACATCTGTTAGATATCTCAAGTAGAGAACATCTCAGAGATCTTCTTAGAAAACAAACCCAAAACATTGCACTTTTGTGTTTTTGGCTATAGAGCCTATGTGTTTCTCCCTATTGAAATTTGTACCAACAAACTTACATCACACTCTGAATTAATAATATTCATTGGATACAAGGACAATGGATACCACTTTATGTGCTATACACAAGGAGATATCATTTTCTGCTCCACACATGCCATTTTTGATGAGAGACTTTTTCTAAATACACTAACTCCTATGCACAAATTATATGATAAGTTGTTAGGCAAAACAAGTTCAGAGATAGAATTATTAACATCTGACTCTTCTGAAAAAGATAGACCTGCTTCAGTACCCATTCCACATACACCCATTCCTTCTATTGAAAACAATCCTCCCACTTCTCTCTCTTATAAGTCCATTTCCCTCCCATCTACTCTAAGGTCTAAAAAACCTATAGTAGAGATTAAAGAGACAAATAATATTGACTCTGATATTGAGATGCAACTACCAAGCCCTCAACAATCTTTGTAACCTGGTCTGCAGATACTACTAGAAGATTCTGAATTGAGAAGATCTAAGTGTCAAACTTAGATACCCTTCAAAGAAGGAAATATTTATAGAGGATGAGAAGTTTGAGGTATCTATAGTATTGATGTAAAAACTATCTATCTTTATGGTAATCTGAGTAAGGAAATCTATATGGAGTAGCCTGAAGGTTTTAAATTACCTGGCAAAGAAAAGAAAGTCTAGTAACTTCACAAAGTATTGTACAGCTGTAAGCAAGCTGGCTTATCTTGGTGGTAGACTATGACTAAGTTAATGTTAACCCTAGGATTTAAGCAATACAAATATGATGCTAGTGTGTATTACTTTATTCACAAAAAGACTAGAAAGCTTGTTATAGCAATTGTCTATGTCGATAATGTTTGCTTCATGGGTTTATAAGATTCTCTGCTTCTCTTAGAGTTGAAGCAGAAATTTATGATAAAATAGGAATGCTGTTGGAAACATAAAGATTGGACTCTATATTATTTTCTTCTCTGTTCTTTTCTTTTTAGTCTATTCTATTTTTAGGACTAGAGTTAGGGATCAGTGGGACATCACA
>Ga0157358_1000327_pt1 | contig 19376 bp, 8 predicted proteins | sample AttcapACBM2_FD_111484 | JGI IMG/M metagenome (GOLD analysis project Ga0157358, IMG submission 111484) | Fungus gardens microbial communities from leaf cutter ant in Botucatu, State of São Paulo, Brazil - Atta capiguara ACBM2 | ecosystem: Host-associated > Fungi > Mycelium > Unclassified ... | reverse complement strand
CAAGGAACATGGGTTCCTCATGATGTACACATGGTGTGCACATGTACAGTGGAGATTAAAGGTATGACATCAGGGCACATGTAGGAAGCATGGTGGTCTTAAGGAAAACACATGTGGATAAGTAATAGAACATGAGGACGATGCATGGACTTAAGGGCTGGATAGATATTGTTGTAGTACGGACTAGGAGCTATGTATATATATAGTGGATAATATAGTGAGGGCTCCTTGTCAAGTTCTCTTGTAATTCCCCCACTCTTTACTTGATAGCCCATTGGAGAGCTTTGTTCATTGTGAGATCATTTGTCCTTGAGTGACAAGTGGTTGCTACAACAATTGATTCCTGTGGATTTGTCCATTCCTGTGTTATAGCTTTCGTTCACAGTTGGTAAAAGGGTTTGTGAGTTTCGAGACGTGATTGTAGTGCTGGAGGTTGAAGGGAAAATGACTTTATTCACTATATTTCCAATGGGTGCTACCATGCAAGATGGTGGTAAAAGGAAAAAAGTGCTGATGATCACATTTTGTCTTCTTCACCTATATTTAAATAAAGAAATTCAAAATAAAGAAATCTAAAAGAAAAGAAAAATGTTGAGGTTTCTTTCTTATAACTCAATAATTGGCTATACTATGCATTTCTCTCATAGATGGTTAGTTAATACCTTATGTAGTAACAGAGACTTCTTCATATTTTCCTTATTCATATTATATGTATTTCTTATAGTCTCTTGATATATATAGCTATGGATACTATTCTATATTCTTATGCTTTACCAATTGATCATTCTTTCTCTTATCTATTCAAGTCTTGTCTAACTTGCAACCTGAGCTAAGCTTAAAGTTATAGAAAATATTCTTCTCTATATCATATAATTGTATAATATATGACCATTATATATAATGGTTATATTACACCTTTTATTTTGCTTAAGTTCAAAATAAAAAAAGTGAAAACTAAAAATAAAATAAAAATAAAATAAATAAACAAAACCAAGTTTATTGATTACAACTTTGATATATGAATATTTTTTTAAGTCAACAATTTATTATATGGGACATGATGGCAGTCCATGCTTACAGAAGAAATTATATATGGAGTATCAATACTCTAACCTTTTTATGTAGTTACCCAACATAAAGGACTACTAAGGAATTGAACCTATAACCTCAAGTAGATTTGAGGTAGGCATAATATATATAAATAGGGGGCTCTTCTACTATACCATCTCTCTCCCACTAATATATTAATACTTATACTATAATCAAACAATATAATTAAAAAATAATATATAGTATTTATAATAAGTTGGATATATTATCTATAAATATCCTATAGGCATGTAAATTCACTACTAACCAGTTTAAGTTATATCACTTATCTTTATATTGCTTATACTCAAGCTCTTTACTAAGAAACTTATTATTAGTAAGTAGTCACCAGTTGCCCATACTATGCTATGCTGCTATGAATTTCAAATTTTTCTAACAGGTTATGGGCCCTGGTCACCTTGATTTCTAACTTCTAAACCTGTTGTAGATTGAGCTAATCTCTGGATTGCTTTATATTTATAGGATTCTTTACACTTTATACATGTTAATAGCTTATTGTTAGTTAGATTGAATATTTATACTATATCTGTTCCTGATTCATACTGATTATATTTATAGCAATAGCCAACTTTGTTACTATTCTTCCTAAGCTTACTAGCTCTATCAACTATTTCTTGTAAATACTTCAGTACTCTCTTAGACTACTAATATGAATAAAGTAACTAGAAGAAACTTCTTGTATTCTCAGGCTCTAGTCATCCTCAACTCTACAATATTTTAATATATAGACAACCTAATACCAAATCTCTCTAGACTCACTTGCAAACTCTCATATAAATGCCTAGTCCAGTGTCAGTTTTTGCTTAATATCAAAAAACTATTTCATATATTTAGTGATCAGAACCCTACTTCTTCTAGATTTTTGAGCTCAATTCTTTTTATATGAGACTTTACAGAAGTAACTGTAATATTTTCCCTATTCTGAGAGCTATAACTCTCATATCCATATATCTCCAATATTACTTGGAATATTGTATATTTTGTTATTCAGACAGTATTATAATTCAAGACTTAGGGTTTAGTAAAGAAAATAATCTTGTATAGAATTTACACAAGAGAACTTAATGTAGTTCCAAGTATAATATATTTATCTGTATATATACTAAGCTTATGGTTTATACTATATGAATTCTAACCTGTTCTAAAAGCTATATACTTTATATGCTATTAACATGTAGTATGACATCATTGTTCTAAAACCTTCCACATTATCCTATGTAACATCATGCTATACTACTAATCCTAAGTTCTAAACAAGAATATATATAGAAAATAGAAAATAAAACAAAAATAAATAGAGTTTACTATCTTCAACTCTAATAGGCAGAGTTCTCTAGATAAACTAACACTGCTAATGCTATCTGCTACTCTAGTATTCCATATAAGAATAAGCAACCTCAGGAAAAGAAGAACCTTCAGTAGTAGCAGTCACAGAATAAGAGGTCTTCCAAATAGTAGAAGAAGAAGAAAAAGAGTAACTAAAACAAGAAGAACAGTAAGACTTACTAAGTAAATATTTCTGGAAACCAAGATCATAGCAGCAATACCTATTAAGCAAACATTATCATTGTTTCTACAAGTATAACTGTTATTTTTTCACTAACTTTTTTTCTTTTTCCAAAAATATCAGCCAATACTTCTCAGCTCATTGATTACTTTTCTACAAAGTATACTCTTCAGAGCAGTCTTATTATAGAACCCCAAGTATAGGCAAAAGTATAAGCATTGAAATTTTATAAAAAGTGTTTAGAATAAAAATTTCCTAACCTCTAGAATTGTCAAGATTATTGAACTATCACCTACTAAGATTCAAAGTAATCCCTTTTCTATGAAAATTAATCTATCTAGAGCTTCACTTCTAAAAAGTAGGCCAATGGTAATGATAATACATTTGTTTTACTTAACTTGTCTATTTTTGTATAAGAATAAGCATTTCATAGTAGCCCTTTTGTCAAGAACGAAAGAAGTGGACTTAACAGTTTTATTTTTCTTTTCTCATTTTTACTTTCTTTTTGATTTATTTTTCTTTATTCTATTTTTAGAACTAGGGTTAGGGTTAGAGTGACAAGATCACGCTGTCACACAGCAGGTCACATCAGATGACACAGTCACAAGTCACATGACAAATGGAAGGATGTAGAAGATTTTAGAAGAATAATGTCATACAACGTGTGATATACATGTTGACCTTAAGGCATACACATGGTTGTTTAGGGTAGGCTAGAAATGGCTTGCACAGACCATTAGGTATTTGTATATAAGGTAGACAATCCTGTACAGAGTTCTCTATTGAGTCTTCTTGTGTTAACCTAATACAAGGTTCACTCTTTTGACCAACTCTAAGGTCTTAAGTTTGTAACACCTTTTAAAGTTAAATAATTCTTGGATTCTAGTATCTTTACTTCATTCAAGTCTGACTTTGTTGACATGACTCCAGATAATTATGATTAAGACTGTAAACTCAAAAGCACTACTCTTTATAGTCACTTCTAATACTATTCTAATTAAATATAAAATCATTGATTTCAAGAATAAAACTACTAAAATTGCTATATCTAATATATTGTGTTTTTAACATATAGATGTCCCTTTTTTTTACTAGACAAATCCATTAATCTGAACTAAGCATAAAAAACAATAAAAGTAAATCTACTTTTCACAATAAGTTTGGTAATACTATTTTATCAGCTACTCTGGACTTTTAGAGTAATATCCAGATTGTAGGAACCTGCATTCTTAAGCATAATAATTCCAATCCTATAAGTCTTACAATAAAATATCTGGACTTTGAGGTTTTATATTGTTCTTTTGAATATATATTTAACAAAGTTATACATTATATCCTTGACAATATTGAAAACACAAAAGATTTATTTCCTAATATAGAAATATATCTGATATAGTTACACTCTTGGTAAGATGTACTAATTGTTATAATTCAAGTGCTAGAGTTGAAGATAATAGACTTAATTTATTTTCTTATCTTTTCTTATTTCTATTTTATTTTATTTTTATTTTCTTATTTAGAACTTGAGGTTGGGATTAGAATGATGTCATATATCTGATATTGTCACAAGTCATAGTCACATAATTACATATTACAGAAAGATGTAGAAAGTTTTAGAATAATAATATTATATTACATATTAAAAACATATAGTATGTATATTCTTTAGGGTAGGCTAGGTTTAGTGTAACATAGATCATTAGTCAAGTGTATATAAGATAGACACTTTGTACTTGGAACTCTATTGAGTTCTCTTATATTAGTCTTGTTATGATCTTAAATCCTAAGAGTGGGATAAAAGAACAACTCTTGTATTGAGTAATACAAGAGAACTCAATAGAGATCTCTTTACAAACTAGTCTACCTTATATACTACTACTGATGGTCTGTGCTAACCACTGTGCACCCTATCCTAAACAACCATGTATAGTACATGAGGTTAACATATGGTATTCATATTATATGACATTATTTGTTCTAGATCCTTCTACTTCATTCTCTGCATCTCATAACCTAACCCTAACCCTATGTTCTAAAAATAGAAAAATAAGAAAATGAAACAAAATGAAAATAAAAATAAAAAATAAAATAGAGAAAAACTAAGTCCACCATTTGTGAACTTGACAAGCCTAATACAAGGTTCTTCTTTTATCTTAATACTTTAAAACTTAAGTTGTAATATTATAACTAAAAGTTTAGTTAGGAAAATATTCTTGGGTAAAATATAAGATATTTACCTTATATATGCTATTTTAGTAGTCTATGCACAACTACAACTAACTTATCCTAAAGACCATATATATTTTATATAAAGCCAATATTGTTATAACTTAAGTTCCTAAGTAATAATAAAACAACTCTTGTATTGAGTAACATAGAAGATCTTGATAGAGTTCCAAGTATAAGATAGTCTACCTGATATACTACAGACTGTATTCTGTGTGCACACTATAACTAATCTACTCTAAAGTCTATATACTTGCTATAAGACTAATATATTGTTGTTTTATTATATGATATTATTTATTCCAGAACCTTCTTTGTGTTACATAATTGTGTGACATGTGACATTCACACATGATGTCACATCACATTCCTTTACCTAAGTCCAAAATAATAAAAGAGAAAATGGAAAATAAAAATAAAAGAGCAATAAAATAAAATAAAATCAAGTCTATCATTCACAACTCTGAAAAAATATGATAACTATGTCATTATGATATCATTGTTCTAGAATCTTCTACATTCTTCTCTATGTTATGTTATATCATACTAAATCCTAATCCAAGTTATAAAATAAAGATAAAAAATGAAAATGAAAATAAGAAATAGAAATAAAAGCAACTAAGTCTACTATCTTCAACTCTGACACTAATATATTATATTTTCTCTGAGAACCCTATTTATTCAAATATGATTTTTGGATTAATTCACTTAGATCTTTTTGAGCTTTCTATCTTGTCTTATTTTAAGTACAAGTAGGTGATTATGTTATTTGATGACTATTCCTTCTATTACAACATGATCTTTCTATGCAAAAAATCTGAAGCTGCAGAAGTAATAAAATCAATTTTCTAGATATAGTTAAATACAACTTCTCATCCTATAAAAATGTTGTATACTGATAATAAGAAAGAGTATGTAACATCAGAACTGCAATTCTTTCTAAGATAACAAGAGATTATTCATGAGACTAGTGTTAGAGCAACTAAACAAAGTCCATAGAGATATGTAAAGTTTATAGTTAAGATAAAAAACACACTCTTATATTAAGAAAACTTAATAGAGTTCTTAGTACAGAGTATTTATCTTTGTATATACTAGACTAATGGTTTGTATAGGACTACTACTAACCTAATCTAAAGACTATATACATTACATAAGGTTAATATATTGTAAACATACTATATATTAGAACTTAAACTCAAAAGTAAGAGCAATTAATAGAGTTCTTAGTACAAAGTGTTTACTTTATATATACTAGCTAGTTGGTTTATATGAGACTAATTCTAACCTACCCTAAAGACTATATATTATCCATAAGATTAATATATAGTAGTAAATATACTATATAACATTATTATTTTAGAATCTTTTACATCTTTTGTGTGACTGATATGTGACAGTTATATGTAACATCATGTAAACCTCTAACACTAAGTTTAAAATAAGAAAATAAACAAAAATAAAAATAAAAATGAGAAAGAATAAAAAAAACAAAATCTACTATCTTTAACTCTAATACTGAATGATATTATCTATCTCAGAACTTTTTATGCCCTTGTTTGTGTCATATGATTATGTGACTGTGACATATGTGATTATACTATAACACTTGTTATGCATTAGTCCTATATAATATCATATTATACTTTATTATTCAAGTTTAAAATAAAGAAAATAGAAATAAAAACCAAAAAAATAAAAAGAGAAATATAATAAAATAAAACCAAGTCTATTGTTCACAACTCTGATATTTTGAAAAGGGAATACTATCAAGAATACAGTATAAAGTATATATATAGTACTAGCCAAATATCAAACATAAGTAGTTTAGTAGCTAGTTATTTATCATTTTCCACTTTATATATGCTATCTTCAATGAAAAATTCTTTCCCAAATACACTAACTCTCATGCAAAAGAGCATAAATCATATGATAAGTTATTAGACAAGATAAGTCTAAAAATAGAGTTATTAGCACCTAAACCTTCTGGTAAAGATAGACTTGCTCTAGTATTCATCCCATCTATATCTATTTCTCCTATTTAAAATAATCTTTTTTCTCATTCTTTCTCTTTTTTACTTTCTTATAATTTTTCATCTTTCTCATCTCCTCTAATATCTAAATAGCCCTCAGTGAAGGTAGAAAAGATTGATGATAATGCTAACACTGATGAATCTCTGTAACCTGCTCTGTAAACACTCTAGGGTTCCAAATTGAGAAAATCTACATATTAAACTCAGATATCTTTGAGAGAAAGTAACATCTATATGGAATGAGAATACTCTCCTAACATTTTGTGTCATCCTTTGTAACAACCAAGAAAAAGGTTTTCTGATCCTAATATAGTATATAATAGGCATGAAAATACTTGTTAGGAATTATAAAAAATATACCAAGATATATACAGATCTGCTGATAATCCACTGTCTAGAATAATTTGGTTAAATGAAGTTGATTATATTATAACTTAAGTCCTTGGATAAAAACAAAAGACAACTTTTGTATTAAGTAACACAAAAGAACTCAATAGAGTTCCAAGTACAAGATAGTTTATCTTATATACTGTAGACCAGTCTATATACATATTAAAACTAACCTACCCTAAAGTATATCTGCTTTCTATAAGACTAATATATTGTTGCCATATTATATAACATTATTTGTTCTAGAACCTTTTATGTTCTTTTCTATATCACATGATTATGTGACTGTGACATGTGTCACTCTCTATAAATCATGTGACAGTCACATGGTGATGTTACATCACATCTTTGTCTAATTTTAAAATATACAAAAGTAAAATAAAATCCAAAAATAAAATAAAGAAAAAAATGAGAAAAATAAAATAAAAGCAAAGGAAATAGAACTGGTTGTGAAGATCCAAGCTGAATGAACTTTGTAATACTATGATATATTTGATGATTAGCTCATATTCTAATATATAATTTACTACAGTCAAACTTGCTTAATAGATAGCAAATTTCTTGAATAATCATTATTGAGCTGTATTATACCTTTATAAATATTTCCTTAATTAATCAGATACTAGAGAAGAGATATTTTCTCTATATATGATTAAATAGATGTTTGTAAACAATTCATTTAATGACTATGTTGGAAAACCCAATAGCATATTGTTTAAAGCTCATTAAGTATAATATCATAATAATATCAGCATAAAATGCTCTCTCTGCTGCCTGTATGTGCTACTGGAATTGTGGGTTTTTCCAAATCATCAATCTGGCATTCTTTGTGCTAATGTGTTTTTCAGTGCATTAGTACAATCCACAAGATATTTATATTAAATAATAATCATGCCTCACTTATTTTTTGTCAGAGAGTAAATTGGATCTAGATTCAAGTCATGGATTCATTCTCTTGGATCAATAATGGACTCAACTCAAATGTGTTTGAGTTTAAGATGCATGTCTCCTCTTACTTAGTATGAGCTATTCAGTTAGTATGATCTTATAAAACACTCTTGTTGCACTGTCAATCACCCTCAAGTATTTTCCAAATTCTGGGCAAACTCATTCATGGTTGTTCAGGTTGATCAATCCAATCAAAATCTTGTAAATGCTTTTCTTGGGCCTGCAATATTTTCTAGAGTTGTTGAATCAAACAAGGTCAATAATACAGTCCATGTATTGATCTGTCAGAGTTTCTAAACATCTAACTTATATGATCCAAGTAATAGTAGAAAATTTGGCTCAAGTCTTGATTATACTGTGACTTCAACCAAGACTCTCCCTAGTTAGACACAGGGAGGCACTCAGAGTACCATCTCTGTTAATGGGGGAAATCTTACTATATTTAATTCATCAGTTTAAACTTCATTACAAGCTATCGAGATATGTCTATGATGAAAATAAAATCAGAGATATTTATAATTATGATGACTGACTTCTTGCTGGAACAATGAGATCACAGTAAATTTGGATATGCTGGTTTAAATAGAAAAAAGACAAAATAGAGCTATCATGATCACAAGAGTACCTCTGAACTAGGGCCTCTGAACTTTGTTGTTGAACTATTATTCAACCAAACAACCATGATTGGTTTAAGGTACCTGCAATCATAACAGCCTGATCAGACAGACAAAATTGAATTCTATTCTTTTCAGAAATACATAGGCTTTTGGAGATATAAAGCAACTTTTCCCTAATCTCTCTATACAGTACCTGAAAACTATACCCATGCTAATACTTTTAGTACTTGCTGCTTCTCACATATATATAGCAGGCTGATAATTACATTAAGATAATACCCTTCTCCTTACTTCCACTTAGCAACTACCAATTGATGTATTGACTTTTGTGGTTCAAAACTCATCTCAAATCTTTCTTATGGCAAATGAGGGCAAATTACTATTTCAAGTCTAAGGAACAGGGAGTTAGCCTATCATAATGACAGACAAAGTATATAAGATGGAATAGGAATTGAATAAGAAGATGGCAGAGCTGCTATCTCAGAGTCCTGTTGTGTGTATTGAGAATGGAACTATGGATTAAGTAAGGCTTGTTCCACTTGCTATAAACAAGTTGAGGTTAGGAGAGATATCAGCTATGGAAATATAAAATTAAACTCTATTTTATTAATGTATGTATATATATAAAGGAAATGAAAGAAGAAATTGAGGTCAGATACTCACAGTAAGCTTGCTATTAGAAATTAAATTATTGTTCCTGAAGTATAAGTTAATCTTTTAATCTTTTTTTAAAATCAATAATTTATTATACATAGCATGAAGGAAAACCATGGTAGCTACTTTGTAACTACATACAGAATAAGCAAACTATATAAAGAAAGAAAAGAAGAAAGAAATAAGACTAGAAAAGATAGAAAGAAAGGAAAAGAAAATACAAATACTTAAAAGATTGCCTCAGAAGAATTGTGACTACCTAATTGTATTATTGAACACAAATGCACTGCTGTTAAACTCTAAGAAGAGCATGAAGTGACTCAAAGAGTCACTTCTCAGATTCTAATAGTTGTTAAATCTTCTACACTTGTGGAAAATATAATATCTTGACTCAATAGGGTAGAGTCTGCATAAACATTTGAAATCTTCTTTTGGGGAAAAATGCAGCCTATATTTGCCTATTGGAGTATGATTGACAATATATCTTATTACTCTTGCATATAAAGAATTGGAATGACCAATGAATTTCAACCATGACACTCTATTAATACAGGACAGCTCAATAGGATTGTTGTCATTGTCAACAAGCTTAAGGAATTGACATCCTTTCTGATCCAAAGCTTGGAATATCATTTTCCAGTATTAAATTATGTTATCACATTCACTCTTCTTGCTGAAGTCTCAAGACGACTTATAGGAGAACAAAGGAGTTTGTCAAAATTGTTTAGTGTCTTTGTCCACTGACTTGAAAAAAGACCAGTTGCATTGATTAGGGCATTCCTAAAAAGCAATTGAGTTGTCGTTATGGGGAAGGAAAAACTTCCTGAGCTCTTTAAAAATAGAGGCTGAATGTGTTTGGAAAAAATGAATTGATGAATTGAAGATTCTCTTTACAGCATGGATTGAGTCTGTGATGATAACAATTTCTGAGATCCCTAGTAAGTTGACAGCCTGATTAATGCCATATCTGATAGCAAAGAGTTCAGCTTCTATTGAGATAACATTAACTGCATGATACATCATTTTGATGATGGGTTTGTTGCAGACATGAATATGAGTGATAGATGTGGCCACTGTTACAATTAATACCTCATATCTAATAGGTAGATGTCTCATAGACGAACATGTATTGGGGCTCATTCATTTCCATTTCATTACTTTGCTGTGCCTTATGTTTTTCTTATGTATAATCAGTCAGCACCTCATGTAGGAGTGTAGGCTTTCTTATTTCCTATGACTCATTTCCTCATATATTACATATGTTCTACTCATGGTCACTAGGTATATATAGCTGTAGATAAGCCTATATCTTAACGCTTTACCAATTGGCTCATTTCTACCTCTTTACTCAAGTCTTTGCCTAAGTTGCAACCTGAGCCAAGCTTAAGGTCATAACAGCCACATTGTTCTTGATGCCAGTGTCAGAGATGACAAGAGTGTGCAAGTGGTTTAATGAGGACATAATAGCAATGTCATCAAGCTGATGAGAACAATCTTTAAGATTGTTACTACTATATTTGCCAAAAGAATGAAATAAAAAATAACTAGGAAAAATGTCAATAAGACAAGAACTAGGAGAGAACTCTTTATTTAGTAGATCAAAAGAAGGAAAAACTTTGTTGAACCTATTGTCCATGTTAGCTATAGTATCTTTGATATTTTCCCTTTGACAATGAGTTAGCAAGTCCAAGAAAAGACAATGGGAATTATGGTAGTTGGTTGATCTTGATTCCAGTAAAGAATGCAAGATATGATTATATAGAAGTGAATAGGCTCTTAATTGGGCTCTACCACTAAGCTTGTAGAGACAAAGATTAATGGGTATAAGTTCTATGATAGCTTCAACACCAAAGGATAGAGAAGTATAGAATGTACCAAGAATCTAACCAGCAGCTCTTCATTGCATTTGGTTGAGTACTCTAAGCAGATATGATAATGGTCTTTTCTTGTGGAACCATAGTTGGAAACTATATAGGGCAATAGAAAGAATATAACTTTTGTATAAAAGTCATTTCTGTTGTAGGATGAGACCTCAAGTGGAATTTCTGAGGATTTTCATGTATTTGACAGTTGAAATTGCTTTGTTTGCATAAAAATCAATATATTGATGGAATAACAGCTTCTTGTCAAAGATGAAACCTAGATATCTTCATATATCTCTGAATATCAGTGAAAGACTGCCAATTTCTGATAAACTGAGAGGAGGAGGATTGAAGACTCCATGCAATCTAGAAAAATAGAAGACTTCCATCTTTCCATGTTCTAATATAAGGCCAAACTTTTCTAAGAGAAAAGAGACAACGTTATAGCTACAAAAAAGAAGAGAGTTTGAAATTGTCAAAGATTTACTCTGAACAATAAATAGACCATCATCAACAAAGGATAAGACAAAAGCTGAAATACTTAGATTTTTTAAATGCTTTTCAAGAATGTGAAAAACTGGAGAAGTATATAAAGTAGATAAAATAGGAGAGAGGGCTGAGCTTTGCCCCACACTAATATCAACATTAAAAAGATGAGAGAAAATATTGTTCCAACAGTACTGTGTTTTCCTACCTACTAGATAATTTGAAAAAAATTGAACAACTTTGGAATTGTACCCAGTCTTTCTAAGAATGAGTGGAAGGTATTATGACTTAGGCTTGTGTGTTAAAGCAAAAGACACACTCTTGTATTGAGTAATACAAGAGAACTTGATATAGTTTCTAAGTACAAACATCTACCTTATATACCAACTACCAATAGTCTATGCTACACTCCTTTAGCCCTACCCTAATAACCATATGTTTGCCTGGAAGTCTACATATATTAACCATACCATATGATATCATCTTCTCTAGAACCTTCTACATTGTTCCATTTATGTCACATGAGCATATGACTTGTGTGACTGTAATATTGTTACGATCGATGCCTTTAGGAAACAGCATGGACATGGGTAAAGGGTATGATGACATGATCGGCTGTGCCACATATAGTCTCAGTCAGTGCCTCATGCAGTAGGTGTTGCTACCTCACCTTATCCTTGTAGTTTCCTCATGTTTTAATCCTCATGTATACTTCATGGTTGGACGATAGACTCATATAAGTAGCATAAATACATCCCTGTATCCTTACGCTTTACCACTTCTATATCATCCCTTATACTTCCTCAAGTCTTTGCCTAAGTGCAACCTGAGCTCAAGCTTAAGGTCATTACAAATATGTCATATTTTTGTCTTCTTTGCCTTTAGTCAACAATAAAAAATAAAGAAAAATAAACTAAGTCCATCATTTTCAACTCTGACAGAAGGAGCTGATAATTTAAAAATGGGAAGAATTGTACAATATTAAATGCCAATATGCTTATCATATTATTTTTAATCCAACCTGAATAGATGAAGTGAGTAAGTGCAACACCAGCATCAGTGGTTGATCTTTGCTTGAGACCTCCTAACTAACACAGATGGATAAAGTTGTTCAAAATCAAGTGAAATTGAAGATGTTTGCCAATAACTTTCTGAATAAGTTTTCCTAACATGTTGAGGGAAACTATAGGTCTAAAAGACTTTAGGAAATTGTAAGACTTCTTGTTCAGTTTGGAAATGATGATTGTTGTTGAATATTTGAAGTGCAATGGCCACAATTCTAACTCAAAATAAGTATTAGCAATATTTATGATTTTTTCAAGACATGCTTTGTTGTTGATGATATACTTGAGATGGCTTCATAAAAGTTTGTCAGAACCAGGGGCAGATGAGTTGTTGCACTTAGCAATGGATTTGCTGAACTCTTCTTTTGGAAAAGATGGCTACCTTTTGAATGGTTTGTCTGGAATTTCCTCCAAAATATCCACATTAACTTGACAATTTTAAGCTAGGTTGAAAGTGGAGTGGAAAGCATGCCAAAGATCATCAATCTCTAAGCATGGATGGTTGCTATACTTGATGACTTTGACTGCTGGGAGTTTTTCTTTTATGACCTAGTTCATGAGTTTCCAAGGTTCTCTTGTCTTGTTCAATATTTCTTGTATTTTTTGATTGAAAAATGAATGTTTGGTACTTTTAACTGTTTTCTTGGATTGCTTTCAGTCTACCAGACTCCTAGTTAACCTATATTTCTCCAGGTCCCTACTACGATTTATATCCTACCAACTTTTCAAGTGTTTAGAGATGTTGATGATTTTTGAGTTCTTTTCCCATGTTTTTTTGATGGCTTTAGCAAATGAATCAATGACATTTTCAAGTGAATTTATGTCAGTCAAGTTGCTAGTGTTAATAGTTTTGATGTTCTTGATCAAGTCTTTGATGAAAGATTTCTCTTTCACACTTCCTTTGACAATTGAGTATTTCCTATTGTAAATATGTTGTTCTACAATTGGTATAGTAACAGTGAGAGGGGCATGATCTAAGGACAGTCACCAATCAGGATGGATGATATAGTTGTCCAATTCCTCCAAACTATATTTGAGGAACATTAAGCTAATGACTGAGTTCAAACTTTGATTGTTGTCTAAATATCTAGTAAGGATAGAGTTAGTAGAATAAGATAATCCTAAAGATAAAGAGTTCATAATGTCTATAAGAAAATTGCTGTGAGTAGAATAATGAGGATATAATGGATCCCACAAGCTGTTTCGATTGTAATGAATCTGAATAGATATTGATCAAAAATAAGATGTTATTGAAGAACAAGATCAGCAAAATATCTCTGTGATAAAAAATGTCTTTATAAAGGGAGAACCAAAAAGATGAAAGTCTAATGTTTACATAAGTGATAACTCTCAGATAGTCATTGATACTTGATAACATATTTGCAAATATAAGCTAGTTGGGATAATTCGGTACTTCAACTAGTTTTTTAAGCTCAGAATGGCATGGATAGTCAACCAGGACAGTTCTTGAATAAAAACTATGTCAAATGCAAATTGAGTTTCTAGAATCATATTGAAAATGAGGTTATTCTTTCATACATTTTGTGAAAAAATTTTAATATTCTTAAAAATCATTGTTTGTTGCCATTCACAGTTGAGTGAATTGATTGGTTTCTGGAATCACAGAGGTTCTGATACTTCTTTATATACCACTCTTTGTTGAAATAATGACACTAGAATGGACAAGTATTAGAGTCTGCTTGGTAGTTACCCTTGTAGTTGATACACTTGAATGAATGAGAGTACAATTTGCCCTCTTTGGTTTTGAGGTAGAGAGGGTTGATCTTGAAGTTTGCCTTATAACACCAGGCAAAATAGTAGTGATGTTTGATTTTATAAGGACCATTACACTTTAGGCATCTAGCCCCTTGAAAATAGCATGCAAAAGTAGTGTGGCCCCACTTCCAGCAATTCTTACATTGCAGGATACCAGGATTCATATTTGCACCATGAATAGTAGCAATGAAGCTACTGATATTGAAGCAGCAGTTGATTAGCAACTTGGCTACTAAACTGCTTTGAGGGTTCTATATATCAATCTATACTATCACCATGTCAGATTTTTGGAATATCTTGACAATATATAGTTTAGATGCATTTTTGATGTTGTCAAAGATATGTGTCAATCTTATGAATGCTTCCATCACTACAGAGTTGATAGGCATGTTTGTACCTTCTATGAGGTATGAAATACCAAGTATTTTCAGATATGACTTTGATTGAGAGAGCTATGCATCTTGAAGATCGTTGGTATCTATGTTGTTGTAATTTTTGATGTAATTGTTGATAATGCTGATGTCTGACAAAGATGCAACTCTGTTAGATATAATAATTAGTCCACAATAATCAATGCAAATGAAGTCAATAATTAGGTCTGATTTAATGCCTTTGAGGGTTCAGTTGAGGTTTGTAATGTGCTCATTTGAAGCTGTCATAAATCTTTTGGTGTTGTTATTGCTCATAAGAACAATGACTTGCTTGTGAGAAGAGCTCTTAGTTGTTATATTAATCTTAGGCTTTGGTTTTTCAAATTTGCTAAAGATCAACTTGTTTAGTTCTTTGATTTTTATGTTTCAGAGTTCAGGGAAAATTTCCTTGATTTTAAGGATATTGTTGATACTCTTCAAGGAGACTTGTGCATCAGAAAGTTTGGTCATTTCCACTGCCTTTTTGTCTTTACCAGGAGTATTCTTTCCATGAAACTTCAATGGCTTTGGGAGAAGTTGAGGCAGAGATAATTTTGAGAATTTGACTGGTTTGGTGGACAGAAGTTTGTTAGCCTTGTTTGGTATAGACACCTTGGTAATAAATTCATCCTTAATAAGCTCATGGAATATTTTGTTGTCTTTGTTTGTCTTGAGTTGATCCCATCCTCCCTTGAATACAGAAGAAACAAAGTCAAATATGATTTGACCAAAACTGCTTAGAAATGGAATATCAGCCTTCCTATTGTTCTTCAGCTTTCTGTTACTAATAAAGTCCAAAATATGCATGAGTAAGATCTTGATGTTATTGACATCAATTTCTTAAGAGGTGTTTTGTCCAAACATAGAGATTGGATTAGTGTAGCCATCCCACAAATTGAAATTGCCTGGCTGAAGCTCTTCATATAATAAAGAAGAAACACTGTTATTAATAGTAGACACTTGAGAATATATGTTGTAAGCAAGACCTATATAAGGTAGGGCCATACTATATGTGTTGTTAGCTGGACTATAGATGTTTGACTTCCCTCCCTTGGGAGTTGTGTACAATAGTTTGAAAAGTTCATCTTTGGTTTGGCTAGCCTAGTTAGGTTTAGTGTTTTGGGCTTCCATATGAGCTGAATACTTGATGGAAGATGCTTTATAAAGCACTAATAACTCTCTTGATGAGTTCATGCTGGCTATAGTGGATCTACTTCCTGGGGCATCCATTTGTATATCCTTAGAGACACCTTTGGACTCTGCTGGGTCAGATATGGCTGAAGTAGTAGTAAAAAGGTTTATATTCACAATTTCTCTGTTAGGTGCTGCCATGCATGATGGTTGCATAAGAGAGAGAAGCAGTGGCTATCTTGGCTTGTAATTGCCACAATAACTAGGCATGAGTGTAGAATTTTAGAAGAAACCTAAGAAAATAAAATAAGACCTTGTAAAAGCAATAGCTATCCTAAATAATTTAGAGTCTAATTCAATCCAATAGAACAATGCTGATATAACTTGGGAATAATAGTATACTGATGGTCAAAAATATGATAGGAATATTTAGAATACTTATCAGAAAAGATAGAAGCTTATCTGATGATAATAAGAGATATAAGATAACAATTATATAGGTACTAGGAGTATACATAGATTATACTTTTTTTCTAATACTTGGGACTAAGGGATAACAACTATGTTATAGTGGACTAGTAGGGCAACTGAACAAAGTCTGCAGAGTTTAGTAGGGTTTAGACTTCAGAAAACCGAGGTATATTGTAAAGATGTTAACATATTAAGTACAATCTATCTTTAGAAAACCTAAAAGAACAGAAAGAGGTCTCCTGAAAGTAGCTGCTATCTTTTAAAGCAACTAGTGGGGTCTACATAGTTTTGTAGACTTTCACAATCTCTAGGAAATTCTAAGTCTATTAATATAACTGTTAAGGCAACTAAGCAAAGTCTGTGGGGTTTCATAAAGTTTGTGATCTTCAGAGAAACCTAAGTTATATTGGGATGACTATTAGCTAAGTACTACACATCTTCAGAGAAATCTAAGAGAACAGAATAAGATTTTGTCATAGTATGCTTAAACTCTTATATTTTATTTTTATTTATTTTATTTTATTTGATTTATCTTTTTATTTTACTTCTTGGATAATGAAGAGGTACATGACCACTGTTATATCATGTGTCACATAATATAATATCATAATCCTGGAATGTAATATAAGGAACTAGAATAATAATATCAAGGATATGGTTGCAGCATGTTCACCTTGTGGTAATAGTATGGTGGAGTCATAAACAACACATGTAGTTTAGGGTAGAACTTGTACTGGTAGTATATATAGGGTAGGAATATATTAGAAACTCCTTGTCAAGTTCTCTTATGATTCCCATGAGATACTTTGCTCTTAATTTTACTTAGTAGTTTATTGGTTGTTATTAGACTAGTGGTCACCACAATAGGTTTCTTGAAAGTAGCTAATGTTATAAATACTCCTACTGCTCATTGCAATCTAGTGGAACAATACTAAGGTAACCTCAGAATAATGGTGTGCAGATAGTTAGAAATTTGAGTAGAAATATCTAGATAATTACCCAAAAAGGCAGGGCATAGTCCTGAAAGTGTGGAGTATGAGCATAGAATTCGTGTTCTATAGCAGCAAAGTCTACAGATCCAGTAGTAGTGTTTAGAGTTGTTTTGTAGTAATAGTAAAGTATGCAGGGTTTGGAGAAGTAGTGAAGTCTGTGGATTTTTCCACAGAATGTATAGCTAAGGGAACTTGCTTGGCTAGGTATGGTAAAAAGTCAGGTTCTCCTATAATAGCCAATAAGTACAAGTAGCACTCATCTTTATGAAGTTCTAAGAGAACAGAATAAGAACTTTTAGAAGTGGCAATTATTCTAAATACTTAATAGAGTCTATTTCAATTAGGTAGAACAATACTGATATAAGTGAAGAATTATAGCAGCTAGATGGTCAGAAACTCTAATAGAAATGTCTAGAATTTTACTAGAAGAGGAAGAAAGGAAATTTATAATGAGAACATCAATAGGGCTTAATAAAGGAGATTGACAAAGTCTGTGAGGTTTGGTAGGTTAGCTTAAGTAAGACTATAGACTTTGGCAGGAGTAGTGGAGTGCTGAATTATGGGGAGCAAAAATACTACAGAGTTTAGTGTGATTAGAAGTAAAGTCTAGATACTTGAACTTTGTGCAAAAGGAGATTTCCTTATGCTATTCTAAATACTTGACTATTTATTATAACCCAGCAGAATAATGCTAAGCTAAGTCATAAATTATATTCCTTAGATATCTAGAAACCAGAGTGAAAGTATTTAGAATATTACTCAAAAAGAAAAATGTCTATTTGATGGTCACTAGGAGTAATAAGCAATAATTTTGAGGATCATACAAAGTAATGGTGTTTGAAAATGTTTGTAACAAGATCTATAGGCTTTCCAATAGTATTTGGTGGTATTTGTAGTCTGAGAAGTCTAGTATGAAGTATGTAAAATTTGAAAATATAAGGCTTAGCTCAGATAAAAGTGGTTGAAAATTGAGTGTTCTCTTAGAAACTTTATGAAGTTCTTTTAATATTTACTTATGTATCTCCTTGATAACTCTCTTATTGACTGGACATAGAGGAAAATGGAAGATGTCAGAGTTGGTAACAAGAAAATATTGGTGGCTGGGAGTAACTAAGAAGGTGGGAAAATACATGAAGAGGTGTGATATGTGCTAGTGAATGAAGAATAGAATAGAGGTACCAGCAGGGAAGCTAAAGTTGAGCAAGATTCCAGAAAAATCATGAATGCACCTAACAGTGGACTTTATCACAAAGCTACTGTTAGTAGCTGGGGAATATGCAATTTTAGTAGTTTGTAATAGTGTTATAAGACGAGAGTGTGGACAGACTTTAGGGTTAGGGTTAGTGGACAGAAATAGGACAATAGTTAATTATTAGTCTACAACGGATAGAGAGCACGTGACCTGGAAGTCATGTAACAGAGTCTAAAACAGTCTGGAAGGACTTATAGTCTAGATCAGAGATAGGGTTAGGAGTGACATCAAGGGACAGGGGTTCCTCATGGTGTACACATGGTGTGTGTTGTGGCAACCACTTATCACAAAGACAAATGATTACACAAACAGTAAATCTCTTAGTTGGATATCAAGTGGGAAATTCACAAGAGAACTTGACAAGGAGTCTCTTCTTAATTAGAGTCCTATATATACAAAGTCCTCATGGTCCATGCTACTAATAATTAACCCTGCCCTTATGTCCAT
>Ga0157358_1000323_pt1 | contig 19432 bp, 8 predicted proteins | sample AttcapACBM2_FD_111484 | JGI IMG/M metagenome (GOLD analysis project Ga0157358, IMG submission 111484) | Fungus gardens microbial communities from leaf cutter ant in Botucatu, State of São Paulo, Brazil - Atta capiguara ACBM2 | ecosystem: Host-associated > Fungi > Mycelium > Unclassified ... | reverse complement strand
CTTGTGACTGATGTGACAGCGTGACTGATAGACCCTAACCTGAGTTGTTCTAAAAATGAAAAAATAAAAGAAAGAAAATAAAAATGAAAAGTAAAAATAAAAATGAAAAGAAAAGTCAAGTCCACCATTGATGATCTTGACATATGGCTGTTTTTCCATCTATAACCTGATATCAATCCAATGATTGATCTTTACTTACAAGAGCCCATTCCATGTTCCTTGTTTCTATTTCCATAACCACTTCTTTCTGTTTCTTCATTCTGAACTCTGTTGGCTTCTGATTTGATGAGTACATGTCTTATTTAACTGTCTAAACATATGTAACTCAGTAAAACCCTCTTGTGGATACTCACAGTTTGTAGCTAGTCACTTACAAATAGTGTTCTTTGTTCTTAGAGATACCTTCTACTTGAGATCTAGTTTAGTTAATAGCTACCACACTGTTCCTTGGTGGCTGCATTCTCAAGAAGACCTGAGGCATTATTTAGAAATATAAAGTCTTCTCACTAATGCCTTTAAAGAGATTTTATATGCTCAAAACCTTAGGAGATCACATGTTTTTGTGAAAAAGTGTTTTTTGGTATAATAATAGATAACCACTTATCCTCATCCACACTCTCAAACCTCTTCTAGTACAGATCACACCTATCTATTCCACCTTGAATGTATCACAAATGAGCTACTCACTGGTTGTGATGCTTGAACTTAATAGTGTTTCAGAGGTTCAGTATAAGGAAATAATAATAATAGATGATGAGTAGTATCAACAGAAATAATTGATGTAAATTGATGTTATTAAGTCTGAGATCTAATTCTTAGACATAGAAGTATATATACAAAATAGTGATGGTCCATGTGCAAGCTGTTGCTATCACATGATCAAAACTTGTACCTGATAGGAGCTGTCATCTGTCATAGCAGCTGTCAGGCTAATTTTAAAAGGTAACTAATTATGTCACTACATTGATATACTTGTATCTTTGTAAATACTTATTGCTATGAAATATACTATATATCATCAGAAATGATTTGATGAGCACTTTCCAATGCAAGTTCAATCATGTAAATCTGTTTATCTATTCATAAGATAATAGCCAACAAAATTTTTACAGTTACTGATGGCCTGATATCTTGGTTGATTGTTGTCTCTTTTATACATCCTATATATGTACAAATAGCCCTCATTTGGGGCCTTACAATGTAACTTAGTTTGTGAAAATTGGACCACTGGTTGTGGAGATACAAGCTGAATGAAGTTTGTGATAGGATGTTCTTACTGTTATGATCACAAGACCTTAGAGTTGGTCAAGTAAAAGAACCTTGTATTAGGTTAACACAAGAGAACTTAATAGAGAACTCTGTACAAGATTGTCTACCTTATATACTAATACCTAATGGTCTGTGTGAGCTATTTCTAGCCTACCCTAAATAACCATGTGTACCCCTTAAGGTCAACATGTGTATCATATATTATATGACATCATCTCTTCCAGAATGTTCTACATCCTTCTATGTGTCATGTGACTTGTGACCATGTCATCTGATATGACCTGCTGTATAACAGCATGATCTTGTCACTCTAACCCTAGTTCTAAAAATAGAATAAAGAAAAATAAATCTAAAATAAAATAAAAATAAGAAAATAAAATAAGAAAAGCTAAGTTTACTTCTTGCGATCTTGACACTTACTAGTTCAAAACAACTCTATGGATCTCCTTCTCTTAATATCCAAGAATCACCAGTAATTAGAGTAACTTGCTTAGCAGTTATATTTGAAATAGCTATCCTAAATATACTAACTAGTATGTAATCTAGTAGTTTATACTATAGTAGTCATTCTGAAAATCAACTGAAACTAACATCCAAATCTACAGTGTTGACAATATGTATCATTACCACTCTCTGATAGTTTTTCCACCTATTAAGTCTCTGATTTCCATCCTAAAATATGTGACCAGTATAGCTAGTAAAGGCATAGTACACAAGCTAAAGCCAAAGGTTATTCCAACCTATCTTCTATGTTCTTGGACAATATATAACTTACTTATCTGGACTTCTGAGATGTCTTACCAGATCTCAAATGATGAGGTGTGAACTGTATCTAACAAAGAATTAAAACATGGTTGTTAACAGAATTTTATCCACAAACAGATAGGCAGATAAAATAAATAAACTAAGAGTTATAATAGTACCTGAGGTTTTTTATAGATTATAGACAAAATGTAAGGAAACATAGCTTTCCTTTACATAGCATATTCAATTCCAATCTTGATGAACTTTGCAATAGACTTCTCAGCTCTCTAATATCACCAAATTTTATCATAGAACTTATAGACTTTATTATAATTGACTTCAAATACTGAGCTTATATTCAGCTCTGTTGAAAGATCTCTTAGATCATCACTGTCACATCCTGTCTTCCAACCATATCTATTCCAACCCATAGATAACCTCTTTCTCTTATTTACACTCCTCAACCTCTTTTAGTACAGATCATATCTGTCTATTTTATCTTAGATATCCTCACTAGTCTTAACTAACCTCCATTCCCTGACATCCAAGAATTACCATATCAGAGTTAAAGAAGGCAGACTTTATTTATTTTTCTTTTCTTTTCTCATTTTCATTTATTTTATTTTTAGACTTAAGATTAGTATTTAGTATAACATCACACATGACTATCACAAACTGTCACACATTGGTCACATGTCACAGAATGATATAGAAGGTTCTGGAACAATGGTATTATTCCATATATTAACAGCATATAATACTCATACAAAAAAAAATCAAAACAAAATGAAAAACAAAATAGAATTTAAGTATATATTGTGGAATCTAATCAAATACAACCTATTAGAGTTGTGAACAATGGACTTGGTTCTGTGTACTTTATAGACTTTGCTTAGTCATAAAAGGATTAGCTGGAGTAGTTGGCTATAGCAAAGTTTGTAGCAAACAACAAAGTTCATATGGCAATAAAGGGATTTTTATTTACAGTGAACTATGGTAGAAAGTTAAAAATAGGAGTAAATATTGGAAGAAAAGAAAAAGTAATAGAGTTTGTAAAAAGAATAAAATAATTTTAGAAAGAAGCAGAAGTAACAATAAGAAGAGCACAGGAAGAAGTACAGAAATAAGCAGATAGAAGATAGAAAAGAGTAAAGGTATGGAAGAAAAGAAGTAATACTGAGTACAAAAAACTTAGTGTTTAAGGAGAGATCAGTAAAAAAATTAATATAAAGAGAATTTATCTGATAGTAAATGTTAGTCAGTATCAGAGTTGTGAATAATGGAGTTGGTTCTTATTTTAGACTTAGATAGTAAAGTATATTACAATATTACAATATTATATAAGATTATTATATATATCATAAGTATGAAACCTGTTACAGGGTGGTCATATATGTCACAGTCACACAATTATGTAATACAGAGAATGTCATAAAAAATTCTGATACAAATGATATTATATAATATAATTATAGCACATTAACCTTATTATTATGATTTAACTCTTAGTGATAAGATAAAAGCACACTCTTGTATTAAGTAACACAAGAAAACTCAATAGAGTTCCAAGTACAAGATAGTCTACCTTATCTACTTTAGACTGTGGTCTATGTGTACACTACAACTAACCTATCCTAAAGTACATATACTTTCTATAAGGTTAACATGTTGTTGCTATGCTATATAATATTATTTGTTTCAGAATGTTTTATATTCTTTTTTGTGTCACATGATTGTGTTACTGTGACATGTGACATCACATTACACCTTCCACCTAAGTTCAAAATAAAGAAAAAGAAAAGAAACTTAAAAATAAAATAAAGAAAAATAAGAAAAATAAAATAAAATGAAAATGAAAATAGAATAAAGTTAAGTCCATCATTTACCACTCTGATACTTATGTATACTACATAGTCTTTAGATATAATTATACATAGGCTACAGTTCTAAATATATAAAGTAAACTAGCTTATAATAAGAACTTTATCAAGTTCTCTTGTGTTACTCAATATAAGAGTTGTCTTTTGTCCAATTTCTAGGACCTAAGTCATAAAATAGACTGATATATGATAAGTGAATGTAGAACTCTAAGCTTTAACTTATAGTAACAAAAGTTAGTATATTACTATTGATATCAGAATTTGGTTGAATAACTAGAGATTGATTTAAAACAAGGTAGAACTTGAGTAGAAATAGAATAATACTACTGGAGATGTCTCTATAATGAGTGATATTAATGTCTCTGTCTAGTTTTAACAAGTAACTAGATATAGATTGGATTAATCTGTATTTTTACAGAGATAGAAATCAGATATGGTTAGAAGTAAACTCTGCCATAGGAGACATATTAATTATAAAGTTTTTATATGAGTGATCTACCATGAAAAATGTCAACACTTGGAGACTAGACTTTGACAATAGAGTAAAATTTGTTATTGAAAATGATGTGCTTGAGTACAGCTCATAAATAACAAGTGCTATCTTTAACAAAAAAGAATGCAGCTCAGAAATAAGATGAGTACCATTTGTGTTGGAGATAGATATAACTCAGAGCTTGATCTATGATAATTTTTCCAGCATTTTTATAAATCTCTCTTCATATATCCAAGAACACTTTATACCAAGAATAATTGCTTATAGTTTCTATTTCATAAGCATAGTACATATATAAGTCAGATAGTTGTATTGTAATTTCTTATCCTGAAAATTTACTAAAACCACTACCAATTCATAATGTTAACAGCAGCATACCTCATTCCTTAGAGAATCTACTTATGTTCTGACACTGTAGTCTTCCTCTGAAATAATATACTTAACACTACTATAAGTCTTCTCAGTTATTAGATTGTTAGCTAGAGTGTTACTCTTTCTGTGTTTATTAAGATGATATAACTTATCTCCAAAAAACCTAAGAGAATAAAATGAGGTTTCTAAAGATAACTACTATCCTATATACCCTAAAAGTTCATTGCAATCTACTAGATTACTCTTATTTAAGCATAGAATGATAGCACTATTATGACCAGATATTACTAGAATAGAGAAATGAGATGGCAGATAACAAGTGGATAAGTGAATAAATAGACAAATAAGCTTAAATATTCATTGATAATAGAACAGGATAATGGATAGAAGAAAAGAAAGATGATTGTCACATCTCAATCTGGTCATATCCATTTCAATCTACAAATAATGTCTACCTCCTTATCCACACTCACAAACCTCTTCTAATGCAAATCAACTCTATCTATTTCTTATTAATCACTCCTTGGGCATCCTTATTAGATACTCTAACAACTTGATAGATTTCTATCTCTCTATTTCAGAGCTATCCAAATCTAGGGTAACTCTTCATTCTATAAATGAATATCTTAGGTAAAGTACTTAGTATATAAGCCAGTAATTACAATATAAACCTTTATCCTGAAAATCAACTAACAATAACACTCTCTTCTAGTGTTGGCAATAGCATATCTCTCTATCTTCTGGTAGACTAACTATTCCCAACCTTCTAAGTATGACCTTCAAAATATGCAACTAGTATGATAAGTAAAGAAACAGCATATAAGCTGAAGCCAAAGGTTATTTGATATACACATTCTACACATTCTGGATAAAGTATACTACTCATCTACATTCTGAGTGTGCTTGTTTGAAGAGCTCTCTTTTGGATACTGAAGTATTACTTTTCAATCTCACTGAACACTTCAATTCTTTTGATGCTCAAACTATCTAAGGTTGTAGATTACTTGACAGCTCCCCTAGTTGCATCTCCTCCTATTCTTGTAATCACTCAAGTCTCAGTGGTTGTAAATCCTATTTGGAATCTCTTGACTGTCTACATCTTGAGGCTTCTCTACTCTCATTGTTATCACTGATGTAAGTGCTACATCTTCCAGAAACATGTAATCTATTTCTACTGTATATTTTTAGAGACTAGTGTTACATACCATCCAATATCCATACTCTTTTCACCCTCTTCCAGTATAGATCATACTCTATTTCAATCATCTATCAACCTAAAAACCAAACCCTTTATTCCTCATCAATCTCATGGTGTTCTGAATAACAACTCCTATGGTGTTCAACAATTCAAAGTATGCATAGTGGTAGAATATTATTATATTAATACTTCTGTATTTAAGAATAATGGCCATCATATATAGTTCTTTAGTTTGATAATTAACTTGAACTTATACCATACTCATCTTATTTCCTTCCAAACTTCCATCATCTGAAATACAACTATGCAACAAATATGCTAGGTACAATGTTATCCATTAAAGCTAAGGTTATCATCTACATAGCTGTTAGATGTAGTTTACACCTCATTATCTAAGATTCAATAAGAGTCTCTCAGAAGTTCATATAGTTAAGTAAGCATTATTCAAAAATGTAGAAGTAGGAGCCAGAACAATCTTTGGCTTCAGCTTATGTACTGCATTTTTATGAGTTGCACTGGTCACATATTTTGGGAGAGTACTTAGGAAACTAAGAAGATAAAACTACTGGAAGGTGGTGAGATGTGTCATTGCCAACACTAGAAAATAGTATTAGTTTTGGTTGATTTTCAAGATAAGGCTATTACAGTATAAATTACTGGTATATATACTAAGTAAGCTATCTAGAGTAGTTATCTAGAATGGAGACTACTAAGCATTACTCTATTTACTAGTAATCCTTGGTTGTCAAGAAATGGAGATTTATGGAGTTAACAAGAGCCTAGCAAGGACATCTAAGATAGAATAAAGACAAATAATTTGCACTGGAAGAGATTGGAAAGTGCAGATAAGGGAGAGGCATTATCTATAAGTTGGAGTAAATGTGGCCAGAACATAATGTAACAATAGCAATACTTCTGGCCTCTTCTTTTCTCCAAAATTGCTAAGTCTATTCTTCTTTTTTATATTTTGTGCTATATTTGTGGATACTTTTGGCAAGTGTGAATTGTCTCTAATAACTAGGACAACAAATATCATTCTTTAAAGCCCCAGGTAGTTAGACAATAGCTCCTGATACTAAGCTGTTTACACTACTAGTATGGATATTAAACATATTATTGTTAGGCACAGTTCATACTGGAGGGAAAAAGTTCATGAGGTTCACTCAGAGTTTATACTGAGTATGGAAACCTGTACAAAAAGCATAGTACTATAGACTTCCCAGAATAACCTTGGCTTCAGCTTATGTGCTATACTATCTGTCTGCTATGAGGTTATAACTTCAGAAGAGGATCAGAGTCCAAGAGAAGTAAGTTCTGATAAAAGATGTATAATCAAAGAATACTAGAGGTTATGTTCAACTATTGTTGTTAATTATTAAACCAGAGAATACAGTGTATTTACTAATCCTTATATACAAGTAAATCTAAAGAAGAACTCAGGGAATTTAGAGTATAGCCCTGAGCAAAGGTTTCATTAGTGAAATACTGATAGGGGTTAAAATAGAAGAACTCTAATATAGAAGGCCAAGTTGAAAAGTCATGAAATAATACTATTGTAGAAGACAGGCTATTATTGGATTTTAGACTAAGATAATACCACTGCAGAAGATGGGCTATTTTTAGGGTTGAACTTAGCATATGACAATTATCTTTATCAATAACTCTCAGAGCTTTGCTAGAAAGATAGTAAATGTTAGAACAACTGAACAAAGTCTGCAGAATTATAGCATAATTTATGTTTTTAGGAGAATCTAAGTATTTATTGTCTACAAGAATAACAGAATAAGGTATACTTTCAGGAGAACCTAAGAGGACACAATAAGGTCTTTTAAAAGTAGTGACTACTATAAGTACTTCTACCTTCTATTCCAATCTAGTAGAACAGTCCTAAGATAAGTAGAAAATAATGATAACTAGGTGGCTAAGAACTCTGATGGAAACATCTTATCATATGTCAAGTCCACTCATTCCAAAAACATGTTCCTATAATAGTGATGCAACAATTTTGGTATCTAGTCTTCCATAACAAAGATACTCTTATTAAACTCAGTCTTTCATAGTAGCATTCCCCTATCTGACCTCTTTCAGTGTTTTATCACTAAAATATTTGCTCAAGGCTATCTACTGAAACCTTCTAGTATCTTTTATATATCTGACTTGTATATAAGACTAGTAGTTATACTATAATTTGTTAGTCTGATAATCAACAAAGATAAACTTCTATTGAACTTAATTCCTAGTATTCAATAGCAATATACCAACATCAGCACTCACTCTTACTTCAGACTCCATTCATTTCTCTGAAGTTGTGACTATGTGACAGACAGATAACATAGCATATAAGCTAAAGCCAATATCATTTTGACAAGTCTATATTATTAAGCTCATAGCACAGAGTTTTTATACTCTATACATTCCCAAGATAATCCCACAAGCTTTCACTTTCTGATGTGAACTGTGCATGATAGTATTATCAGACTTGCCAATTCTGCTATTGTTCTGAGTAGTTCCATATACTAAATCCTCTATCACAGTTCTATCTGAAAATCTCTTCAAAAATTGCACTTCAAAGTCTAATGGCTTTCTCTCACCATAACTCTTCAATCCACTCAGAATCAACTCTAGTTCTACCACTTGGGACACTCTTCAATATGATTTCATGTTTTAGTGATAATCTTACTAGGGCATATTCTTCAAACACCCACAACACTCAAGACATATCTATCAAAGAGGCTGATTATCTCCAAGGTCTCTAATTTGTACTATTCAATCTGCCTATACAGTTTCACCTATTCTCAGCCCAAGTATTGTTTCTGTGGACAATAATCTTAATTAAGAGGATACTCCTACTACTAACCCAGTTACTAATAAACCTAACTCTTCTACTCACTTACAGTCAAAACCTTGGTATAGTGACAATTTAACTAATGAGAAATTGGCCAACATACTTAGTTGTATTTAAAATACACTTACTGCTAATCAAACTCCTGGTTTTAATTCTAATCAAAGGGAAACTATCACAAAATGAGCTACTCACTGATTGTGATACTTAAACTTAGATATCTTGATAGTAATTCAGAGGTTCAGTATAGGAAGATAGTGATAATAGTAGTATCAACAAGAATAATTAATGAAGATTAATATTGCTAAGTCTCAAGTCTAATCCTCAGACACAGAGGTATATATACAAAATAGTAATGGTCTGTGTGTAAGCTATTTTCATCACATGATCAAAACTTGTACCTGATGAGAGCTATCATCTATCATAGCAGATGTCAGGCTAATTTTAAAAGGTAACTAATTATGTCACTATATTGATATGCTTATATCTCTATGAATACTGATCTCTATATAATATATCATATATCATTAAAAACTGTTTGATGAGCATATGCAAATCTGTCCAGCTATTCATAAGATATTAGCCAATAAAGCTTTTGCAGTTACTGATGGCCTAATATCTCAGTTATTTGTTGTTGCTTTCATACATTCCACATATGTGCAGATAGCCATTATTTGGAGCTTTCTAGCACAACTTAGTTTGTGAAAATTGATCTACTAGTTGTAGAAATATAAGCTGAATAAAGTTTTTAACAGAAACTAAAGCCTGTATTTCTAACACCTTCAGCAGTACTGAGCTTGACAAGCTCAATAATTTTTTATTTCAATGTCATCTTTATTTTCATGCAAATCTCATGCAATTCAATATAGACATTGCAAAAATTAGCTTTGCAATAACCTATCTTACTAGAGTTGGTTTAAGATAGGTCTCAACCAGGAAGACTAGAACATTCTGCAAGACTGGCTCTCTAACTGAAACCATTTTGTTGACAAATTACATCAGCACTTTGGTCTTTTGATTTTTCAGACCCTATTAATAAAGCAGCTACTATACTAGATAATTTCTGTATAAAGCCCAGTAATAAGATCTCTACTTACAATATGGATTTCATGCACTATGCCTCCCAATTAGATTAGAGAAATAGTGTTCTGTGCCACCACTATTACCAGGGGCTCCCCAATCAAATCTAGGATCCTATCTTTACCTAGAAACAAGATAAACCCATCTCATTTTAGAACATATATGCTTTAGCAATAAAAATTGATCACTACTACTGGCAACATAACTGCAAATGTCACCATGCAAAGTAGGCAAAAAAGGAGTCTCACTCCCAGAAGCAAGATAAGGTTTTCTCTACTGGCAACATCATAGCCTCCTAGAACAAGTAGAACATATCTCTAATAGTTTTATCTACCAAACTATTCCCTTCCAACATATTGTCTTCCACTCCCAAGCAATCTAATTTCCCACAGGTGGACCTCTCCTTCAAGTTGGCCAACAATGGCAAGTTAATCAGTGATGAGTACAAGAAGTGTCTCAAAAACAACCTATGCCTCTATTATGATGCAGAAGACCACAAGTTAGACTTTTGCTCTAAAAAGTAAACCATGGTCACTCCCAAAAGCTGCAGTACTTCAGTGGTTACTAATCCTCCTATAGCTACTTCTGAGAAACCCTTGGAAAAATAGAGAGCTGTTACAACTCAAAGATTTTAGAGTAGATTAATGAATAGAACCTTGTATTAGGATTAACACAAGAGAACTCAATAGAGAACTTTATACAGGATTGTTTACCTAAAACTAATAGTCTATGCTCTACTATGTTAGCCTATCCTAAATGACCATGTGTTTGTCTTAAGATCAATATGTATTAAACATGTTGTATGACATCATTCTTTCAAAACCTTCTATGTCCTTCTGTGACATATGATTGTGTGACCATGACTATGACTGCATCATGCAACCTGTAACAGATATGTGACAGTGAAGTCCAAAAATAAAAAATAAAATGAGAAAGAAATTGACAATAAATAGAGTCTACCATCTTTGATTCTAACAAGAGTGATCCTCAGGACTCTACACAGAATGAGGGCTATATTGAACTTTCTTGTGTAGTAACAAGTTTCATCCAACTTAACATATCTGCTCTTTCTGATCCTTACTCCCTCTTTGTTTCTCTTACTTCTCTTTTGATCTATTATGGTATGCTTAAACTCTTATATTTTATTTTGATTTTCCTTTTATCTATTTTCTTTGATCTTAGGATTTCCTGGAGGTTTGAAGTGCTAGGCTCTTTTACCCAGTTGCTCTAACACTATTTTTAAGTCCTAAAATAAAAAATAAAAGGAAAATAAAATAAAAATAAGAAAGAAAATAAAAATAAAATAGAGTCCATCATTCATGATTCTAACAATGATCATAATAAGCACTTTTACCCTACAGACATGTACGCCTAATGTCTGTATGATTATTGTTGGGTGAAAAAATGTCAATATATCTTTGCAAAATATCCCATATTTGCTTACAGTCTCTTAATTGATCTATTTCTATTTGTTGACTTCTTGAAGGAGTATCCAATTACCTTAATCTTCTCTCCTCAAGAATAACCTCTTTTTTTCTGTAAACCTCTATAAGTGCTAAAATAGTTTGCTTTCTGTTTCTATAGATATTGTTCCTAATCTCATCACTCTCAGTTTCTTTTTACTCTGTATTCTTGGTCTGTTTGTAGACTTGGGCACATAATTGGTAAGTTAGTTATAAGTAATCTTTATTTTTTCAATTTCTATTAACTCTGTTAGTGTTTCTATCTACTTATGAGAGATTTTTCTGTCTTCTAAGACAAAAATTATAAGCTACTTGTTGTAGATAGTCTGTTATGGCATTAGACATGATTCACACCTTGTTATCCAAGATCCAGAAGAATATCTTAGAAGTTCAAATTAAGTAACTATGTATTTATTTGAGAATGTGAAAGATAAATCAGAATGATCTTTGGCTTTAGCTTATGTGCTACATTTCTATGAGTCACATAGATAGTATGTTTTGGATCAGAGGCTTGGGGACTTAAAGAGAAGAAAATTACTAGAAGGTGGTAAGGTATGTTATTACTGATACCAGAGAAGAAGTGCTAGTTTTAGTTGATTTTCAGAATAACTACTATAGTGTAGACTATTAGATTATATACTAGTTAGTATACCTAGGGTAGCTATTGTTGTGGCAACCACTAAACACAAAGTCCAATGATAACACAAGTGGTAAAGCTCTCAGTTAAGCAATCAAGTAGGGAAAAGCACAAGAGAACTCAACAAGAAGCCTCTGCTAAATTAGAGTCCTATTTATACTGTTACAGGTTGGTCCATACTACCACCTCATGTCTACCTCACATCTTACTCAAGGCTACTATGTGTACACTATGTGCCCTGACATTATCTTCCAGATTCTTCTACCATGTTCTAGGCCTATGACATCACATCATGTGACCTTTCATGTGACTGCAATGTCATGTGTCTCTTCATCGTCAATAAAAAGAAAAAGAAAAAGAAATTCAAAAGAAAAGAAATATAAAATCAAGAAAAATAGATAAAAGAAAAAGAAAAATATTAGTGTTCAAAGTGTTCTATAACAGCTATCTCAAATGTAACTACTAAGCAAGTTACCCTGATCACTAGTGATCCTTGGATGTTAAGGGATAGAGATTTATGAAGTTGTCTTGAATTAGTAAGAACATCCAAGGTGGAATAGATAGGTGTGATCTGTACTAGAAGAGGTTTGGAAGTGTGGATGAGGGGTAAGTGGTTATTCATGGGTTGGGAGGAATGAGGTCAAAACATGGAATGTGATACATGGACTGTAATTAAGCACTATGTAGTAAAATGTTGACCAAAAACTATCTTCTAAGAGTCTATTACAAATTTTGGATGCTAAGGTGTAAACTGTGTCTAACAGATATGAGTAATATAAGACAAGTAATATATAATTTGAACTTGTTAATGATAGTTATAACAATCACAAGTCAAGATGACTCAAGACTAAAACTCAAGTAGTAATCTTAAGGTAGCTTTAGTAGAAATTACAAGAGGAACTCAACATGGAGTTCTTACTTTATTACTGTGTTATTTATACAAGTACATCATGATCTGTGCTAATAATAAATAACCCTACTCTAATATTTATATATTCTCTATAAGTCTTACTATTAGAGTTTTCAATATTGAGCTTGGCTTTCTTTTCTTTTTATTTAGTTTTTTATTTTCTTATCTAGACTTGGTTAAGGGAATATGACATAATATCATGTGTGACAGTCACACAGTCATAAAGTATGATATATTTCACACAAAAATGTATTATATCTATTACAGGCATAGTCATATAGTTATTTGACAAAGAGAATATTGTAAAAACTACTAGAAAGACTTAGATAATACTTTAGGGTAGATTAGTATAAAATACATACAGACCAGGACTGAGTAGTATATAAAATAGACAACTTTGTAGTAGAAACTTCATGTTAGATACAGTTCATATCTTAGTATCTAAGATCTATGGTAAACTCTTCTTGAAAGATAGATAAGTAATATACTTTTTCTGGAATGTATAAAACACAGATATCAAATAACCTTTGGCTTCAGCTTATTTACTGTGCTTCTACTTGTCATACTAATTATATATTATATTTTAAAGACCATACCAAAGATATTAGAGATAGTTAGTCTATCAAATGTTATGACTTAGGTTTAAGTGTCAAGAAAAAGGTGTACTTATGTATTGAGTGATACAAGAGAGCTCAATGGAGTTACTACTATAGAGTAGTCTACTTTATACTTCTAAAAGCTGATCTGTATACCTCCAACTTACTCTAAAGTTATGACTAAGCTATTTTAGTAGTTTTAATAGTATTTTAACAAGTCACATGAATGTTTGACTGTGACTGTGACTGTTGTGATATCATGTCACACTCCCTAGCCAAGTCCAAAAAAGAAAATAAAAGGGCTAAACTATAAAAGAAAAGAGAAATGATAAAAAACTAAGTCTATCCTAAGAATTTTTAACACCAGAAGGTAGAGAGATGTGCTATTACCAATACTGGAAGAGAGTATTAGTTTTAGTCAATTTTCAGGATAAGAGTTTACAGTATAACTACTGGCTTATATACTAAGTACTCTATCTAAGGTAGTTATCTCAATGGAGATTGTGAGTTACTGTAAGGGAACAGTCAACTCCAATTGTCAACTCTGATTTTGGGTTACAAAAACCCAAACATTCCTCCTGATATTTCCATCATTCTAGCCTTATGTCAGTACTGTTCCATCTGATTGCTATGAACTAGTAGAGTACTTAGGATAGCAGTTACCTCCAGAAAACCTCATTCTATTCTCTTAGGTTTCTCTAGAGGTAAGTCATGTATTAGGTATTACTTGTCAATGGACTTAAATTTTTCTAGAGCTTAAAGCACCATCTCTATACTTCCACCCTCAGTTGTCCTAACAGTTACTTTAGATTTAGATAGTTCTTGGATAGAGAAATATAAATTCATGGAGTTGTTAGGGCATCTAGCAAGGATGTCCAAGGAGTGATTGATATAAAATAAATAGAGTTAATCTACACTGAAAGAGGTTTGTGAGTATAAATAAGAAGGTAGGTGTTATCTGTGGATTGGAATGTGATACTTTATTAAGTTCTCTTGTGTTAATCCTAATATAAGATTTCTCTTTTGTCTTAAACTCTTTAAAGCTTAAGTTGTTATTATATAAGAACAATATACTATTGTCATATTTATTATCATTATTATTCTATATTATCCTAACTCCTATATTATATGATTGTGGTCTGGTAACATCATTCCATGTCAATATCCAATCCCTTCTTTCTCTCTCTTTAACCACCATCTTGCATGGTAGTGCCTATTAGAGACATTGGGAATAAATTTCTTTCTACTTCAGCTACTTGTACTTCAATATCCAACATGACTCTTTCTGGTGATATAGATATAGTTATTGACATTGTTAATGATCTATTCAAGAAAAATTGTGACAATTATGACAAAGTGAGAGGCCACTTGATGACTTCTGATGTACAAAGTTCTAAAACTTTGTCTATGTCCTCAAGTGAATATGATGAGGAATATTTAGCTAGATTTCAGTGCAAAAGTGGTAATATAGTAGAAAATGACCAGATTATCCCATCTGACAGCCCACAGCTGAAATATGCTACTCCAAATATCCAAGGTAATCAGGTTAGTAAGGCGACTGACTATACTACTAACATGAGGCAACAACATGTAAAATGTGATGCACCTGCCCTCAACAACAACATGTTCAACATACAATTGCAATATTCAGGTTCTTGACCCAGAGTCTTGGAACAGCAACTTTCAGGCTATTTTGCTTCATGGGTTTATGGAATACTTAGCCTCCAATATCAAAAATATTAAAGAATCTCTTAGAAGAATGTAGAAATATATTCATAGTAAGACAATTGAAAGCAATAAGGCTAACAATATCAAAGATCTTGAAGGTGTTGGTAAAGTGGCATGGAGGTTCATTTCTTCCCTTTATGAAGCTCATTGGGACAACCTCTTCATTGACAATCTGAATACTTCATTAAGGAACAAAGTCAAATCAAAATTTAGTCCACAGGCTATCAAAGGATCAAATATCAACAAAGGAAAAAACACGGTAAAACCCTCTTATGTTTCTACTCTTCCACCTCCTATTTCAGCTAAATCACCTAAAGAGGTAAAAAAAATTTCTAAATATTTTAAGAAAAATTTCTCTTCTACACAAAAAAAATCTTATACTCAAATACTATCTAACAGTTCTAACACAGCTAGAGAAACATTGAAGATTAAAGAAGCTTTTTCTAATCTTCAAAACAAAAAAATCAAACTCATCTAGAAAATCATTAGCAGTAAAGGCAAACCAAAGCCTCACATCAACATGACTACAAAGGGGCCTTCACACAAACAGGTCATAGTCACCATAAGTATTGACAATACTAACAAATTTGTCAAAGAATCTAGCATTTATATCGTTAATATCAATAGAACTCTTAAGAATATCAAGTTGGATATAATGGCTGACTTTATTTGTGTCAAGAACAAGGGTGTGGTTATCTCCACCAACATAGTAACAAGTCCTCTGGATCTTCAATCTATCAAATAATATGTCAAAAATACACACTATATTGAAGCGGATCAAATAGAATCTCCAAGACTTCTCCAGTCAAAATCTTACTCAAGATCATTGGTATTCTGTATCTTTCTGAACAAACCAACACTCATATCACCTCTGACAATATAGGAAAAATCTTGAAAAAAAATTATATCTTCAACAACATTATTTTAGCCTCTAAACCAAGAGTTATCAAAGTGTCTTCCAAACCCAACATGGCCATTGTCTAGATTGACATTTGGGATGCTCAAAGTAGTACAAAAGTGAAGAGCCTCATTAACAGGAGGTTCAATGTTGGAAGCTTTATTACCACAATTCATAGTACTAATATGAACCTAGGAGTACCACAGTGTAAAAACTGTTTGAAATGAGGTTATATATCAGATGTGTGCAGAATCCAAGAGATGAAGTGTGTTAAATGCAACAGCCCTCACCAAACCATCTATTATTGCCAATTTGCATGGTGTTGTAAAGCTAACAAAAAGACTAACCTTCCTAGGCTTGAAACCAAACAGAGCAAACTTTGTCCCCATTCTTTCAAATGTTCAAACTGCAAGTGTGAACATCAAGTAGACTCCACTGACTATCCTTTCTGGAAACACAGATTTAACAGAGAATAACATACTAAAGAATATGCTAGAATTCAAGAAAATCAAAAACAATCAATTTGTTCATCTATAAATGGTAACATGATATGATTATTAGAGATTTAAGAATTTTTTCACAGAATGTTTGAAAAAATAATCTCATCATGAATACTATTCTTGAACTCAAAGCAGAATTTGATATCATCTTCATTCAAGAACTGTCCTGGTCAACCATTTATTCTATACCTAGCTCTAGAAATCATGAAGGAGAATCATTAGTAGAAGTTATTAATTATTCTGATTGATTAACTTTCTCTAGATCTTTGGAAACTGAAAGTGACTATCCTAGAGTGGTCACTTATGTCAATATCAGACTTATTTCCCTTTGTTTTACTCTTTGCAAAGATGTTATTAACCATAGAGACATTCTTCTGATTTTGTTCTTTAACAATGATGATGTTTTCTGGCTGATGAATGTTTATTCTGATTCTTTGCATTCAGCTTTGAAGTATCTCAAGGATACTGAAGTTAATATTCAAAATCTCCTTATTATGATGGGAGACTTCAATATTCACAACAATTTATGGGACCCTTTGTTTCCCCATCATTCCTCTATTAGTGATAATCTTCTTATTATTGCAAACTCATTTAACTTAGAATTGTCAAATCCTACTACCCAAGTTCCAACTAGGTACTCAGACGATGAGCATGATTCAAATTCAGTCATCAATCTCATGTTTCTTTGTAATAGTTCAAGTGAAATGGACAATCATTCAATTCATCCTGACTGGAGGCTCTTGTCTGATCATACACCTCTAACTATTGTCATTCCCATTGTTGAAGAACATATCAACTCAAGAAAATACTTAATCATCAAAGATAGTGAATAAGAATTGACATTTATCAAAGATCTCACAACATCCATTAGGAATATCAACACATCTAATATGTTGGATGTCACCAGTCTTAATAGAGCTGTCAATGAGTTTGCTAACACAATAGAAAATGCATGGGAGAAAAACTCAAAATTTATCAATATCAGGGTTGGTAGAATGAAAGCTGTAGTAGAGACTTAGAGAGTTATAGGTTATCAAAGAGTTTAGAGAATTGAAAACAATTTTGAAGAACAGTCAAGAATACAAAACATCAATTCTTTGATCTCAAAATCCAGGAGATTTCAAACAAAAAGTGAGGCCCTTGGAGGCTCATGAATTAGGTTAACAAGCGCAAGTTACTGACAATTGAGGTGGTCAAATATAATGGTCAGCCATGCCTAGAAATAAATGATCTTTGGTATACATTGCATTCATTCTTCAGATGAAGACATTCTTAAAGAAATTGATTTGTTTGTGACATCTACCTGTAATCCTTTCTCAGAAGAAGAATTTACTAGTGCAATGGTCAAGTGCAATATTTCATCTATTCCTGGTCCTGATAAACTTGGATGGAAGTACCTCAAGTATATACTCAAAGACAAAGTGTGCTTGAAGAATATAATCAACATTGCTAATACATGCTTAGAAATTAGTTATTGGCCAACCTACTTCAAAACATTGACAACTATTGTAATTCTAAAACCCAACAAAGTATCATATGATACCCTCAAGTCGTTCAGATCCATTGTTTTCTTAAACACATTGGGAAAACTTGTTGAAAAAGTTATTGGTGATAGACTTCAATCTCACATGATTTCTAACAACTTCATCCATTGGAGCCAACTTGGTGGTCTCAAGTCCAAGTCCACTTCTGATGCTAGCATCACTTTGATACACTTTATTTGTATGGGGTGGGTTAGAAATTTATCAACAAGCACCCTCATCTTTGACATCCCCCAATTCTTCTCTTTGCTAAACTACTGGTTATTAATCCTCATTCTTGGAAAAGTAGAATTTGACTCAAGAGTTGTAAAATTATTTTCAAACTATCTCGTTGGTAGGAAAACACAATATTTCTAGAACAGCTTTTCTTCTCTGTTCTTTAATGTTGATGTTGGAGTTGAACAGAGCTCAGCTCTTTCTCCTATCCTTTCAGCTCTATATCTTGTCTCTTTTCTTCACATTCTAGAAAATCACTTCAAAAATCTAAAAATTCCAGTTTCTATTTTATCCTTTGTAGATGATGGACTCCTTGTCACTTAAAGCAAATCCTTTTCATTCTCTAATTCTCTACTTTTTTGTAGTTATAATATCATTTCAAATCTTCTTTTGAAATTTGGTCTCATAGTCAAACATTTAAAAACTGAAGTCTTTTATTTTTCAAGGTCATATAGTCTCTTCAACTCTCCTCCACTCAATCTTTCTTTCGTTGGTGGCCCTGTACTGTACCCCAAAGAGTCCTGGAAATATCTAGGTTTTATCTTTGATAGAAAACTTTCTTTCCATCAACATATTGATTTTTATTCCAGCAAGATGATCTCAACATCAAGTATATGAAAATCCTTGGAAATTCAGTCAGAGGTTTGATTCCTCATCAAAAGCATCTCCTCTATAGAAGTTATATACTCCTAATTGCCCTTTACAGTTTCCAACTGTGGTATTACAACAGAGCTCCTTTATCATATCCATTGAAGATGTTGAGTAAAATGCAGAGAAGAGCTACTATCTGGATACTAGAGGCTTTCAAAATGTCCCTATTGTTCAGCTTAGAAGCCATTGCAGGGCTTATTCCCATTAATCTCCATCTCCAAAGACTTGGTGGGAGATCACAACTCAGAGCACATGCTCTCTCAAACAACCACATTCTTCAATCCCTTATGAAACCTAAAACAAATACATTATTCAAGCCCCACTCATTATTTCTTGGCTTTTTTTTAAAAACACCAACATGAACTGATTAAAGGTCCAGTTGTTGACATGGACAATTGTTTCAATGAAGTATTT
>Ga0157358_1000322_pt1 | contig 19450 bp, 18 predicted proteins | sample AttcapACBM2_FD_111484 | JGI IMG/M metagenome (GOLD analysis project Ga0157358, IMG submission 111484) | Fungus gardens microbial communities from leaf cutter ant in Botucatu, State of São Paulo, Brazil - Atta capiguara ACBM2 | ecosystem: Host-associated > Fungi > Mycelium > Unclassified ... | reverse complement strand
GTATGATTGCCTGCGAACTGCATAATATCTTGCATGAGGGGTAACAACTCCCGAAAGGGTTAATAAGCGAAAACAAGGCTTCTGAGTATACCTGCCAGGCGTTTCATGTACAGACGCGATGCCCTCAGAGTTGCTTTTTCTGCGGCAAATTTCCCAAAAAAACGGGCTTATGTCATAAACGTTTAATGCGGACGTTAATGCATCGATCCTGACTGATGATTTATTGTGCACCTCCCCTTTCCCGCCACCGCTTTCTGCCTGCCCCCCTCGCTTTGTCACCGATGGAAACGCAAAACCCGCCGCTGAGGCTGGTAAGGTGCTGTTCATCGTGGAATAATCCTTCTCCTATGAGGGAAAAAGCGACAGTTTCATATCAACGAACCCCAGCTAACGGATTGGCCTCTGCGTTCCCGTTACGATCGGGCATGTTCACCCTGGCAACCAGCCTTTTTTGCGCGGGTCTGCTGCTGCTGCCCGCTGTTGGTCAGGCAGAAGATACAAAATCCGCGCTTTCCAGCCTGCGTGCGGACATCGCCGCCAAAGAGAAGAGCGTTCAGCAGCAAAAGCAGCAGCGCAGCAAGCTGCTGGATCAGTTACAAAGTCAGGAAAAAATCGTGGCTCAGGCCAGCCGGCAGCTGCGTGAAACCGAGCTTACGCTTAATGCACTCGGTAACGAAATCTCGACGCTCACTGCTTCGATCGCTAAGCTGCAAACCCGGCAGGCGCAGCAGGAAAAAATGCTGGCTGAGCAACTGGACGCCGCGTTTCGCCAGGGGCAACACAACGGCCTGCAGCTTATTCTGAGTAATGAAGAGAGCCAACGTAGCGAACGCATTTTGGCCTATTTTGGCTACCTGAACGCTGCCCGTCAGAAATCAATCGACGATCTGAAAAAAACGCGTAGCGACCTCTCGTCACAAAAAGCCTCCCTGGTGGATAAACAAGCGAAGCAGAAAACGATGCTGTCGCAGCAGGAAACGCAGCAGCAAAAACTGGAAACCGCTCGTGCGGCCAGGAAGAAAACGTTAACCACGCTGGAATCCTCGCTGGAAAAAGATCAGGCACAGCTGGAAGAGATGCGGGCGAATGAAAGCCGCCTGCGCGATAAAATAGCCAAAGCGGAGCGGGAAGCCCGCGCGCGCGCCGAAAAAGAAGCCAAAGAAGCGCAGCGCGTACGTGAACGCGAGGCACAGGCAAAAAGCAAGGGTACTACCTACAAACCGACCGAGGGCGAGCGTTCGCTGATGGCAAGAACCGGCGGTCTGGGCCGCCCGGGTGGCCAGCTGCTGTGGCCAGTACGCGGCACCATTGAACATCGCTTTGGCGAGCAGCTGCAGGGCGAACTGCGCTGGAAAGGGCTGGTTATTGACGCGCCAGAAGGGCGGGAAGTCAAAGCCGTCGCCGATGGCCGCGTGCTGATGGCAGACTGGCTGCAAGGATACGGCCTGGTCGTGGTGGTGGAGCATGGTAAAGGCGATATGAGCCTGTACGGCTACAATCAGAGCGCGCTGGTCAGCGTGGGCACTCAGGTCAGAGCCGGTCAGCCGATTGCTCTGGTCGGCACCAGCGGTGGACGCGGCACGCCTTCGCTCTATTTTGAAATCCGTCGTCAGGGACAGGCCGTTAATCCACTTCCGTGGTTGGGAAAATAACTTTTGTCTTATTTTTATAAAATCAGCGGTGCGCTGACGGGTCTACTGCTGGCTTGTTCAGCGCACGCGGGTAAGCTCGCTATCGTCATTGACGATTTTGGTTATCGACCGGCACAGGAAAATCAGGTATTACAAATGCCAAAGGCCATTTCCGTGGCGGTATTACCGGATGCGACCCACGCTCGTGAGATGGCGACTAAAGCGCACCAGCGAGGGCATGAAGTGTTGATTCATTTGCCTATGGCCCCGCTCAGCAAACAGCCGCTGGAAAAAAATACCCTGCGCCCGGAGATGACCAGCGAAGAGATTGAGCGAATCATCCGCGACGCCGTCGCTAAAGTGCCTTACGCCGTTGGGCTGAACAACCATATGGGCAGCGCGATGACCTCCAGCCTGCCGGGTATGCAGAAAGTGATGCAGGTGCTGAACCACTACAATTTTTATTTTCTCGACAGCATGACCATTGGCAACAGCCAGTCAACTCGCGCCGCAGCAGGCACCAGCGTGAAGGTTGTTAAACGCCGTGTCTTTCTGGACGATACGCAAAACGAAGCCGATATCCGCAAACAGTTTTTGCGCGCCGTGCATCTGGCGCAGCGCGACGGTTCCGCTATCGCCATTGGCCATCCGCATCCCACTACGGTAAAAGTACTGCAACAGATGCTGCCGTCGCTGCCGGCCGATATCACGCTGGTTACGCCAGGGCAGCTACTGAACGAACCGCAAAATGCCGGACGTCAGGTACCGCCTGCCGTCCGGCCGGCACCGCCACGCAATCCGTTTAAGGGCGTGACAACCTGTCCGGGTAAACCTGAAGCCGTACCTGCCAGCCGCGCGCTGAATGCCATAACGGAAAGCGTTGCCGACAGTGCAGGCGTTCGCTATATCAATACTTACTTTTCCGGCCTGAGGCTGGAACTGGGCAACGATTAATTTTCATGCCGCATCGCGTCGGCTAAACGAATCTGGAAGCGGCATGATGGAGCCACAGCGTAAAAAAATTCTGTTACTGGATACCGGCAATGAATGGGGCGGTGGCACTAACAGTATGTTGGAGTTGCTGAAGCGTATCGACCGAAGCCAGTTTGATATCCGCTGCTGCTTCTACCATAACTACCGACGCGGCAGCGGAGATTCCATCGAACAGGTGCTGGCTACGCTGGCGATCCCTGTGACCTTCATCACCCAGCGTAAACAGCCTGGCTGGGCGAAGCTGCTTAAGGAACTGCTGCGTTCGCTGGTGTTTTTCCATCGCGGCCTGCGGCTGAAAGCCACACGCTTTGTCGATAAGTTATGGCGCATCCGGCCCAACGCCCGTGCTATTCGCCAGCTTCTTATTCAGCAACAGAGCGATATGCTCTATATGAATAATCAGCCCGGCTCTAATGCCGAAGGTTATCTGGCCGCCAGCGATATTGCTGTCAGCCTGGTTCAGCACTGCCGCATCGAGCCGGTACTGGACCGCGAGTTGGTTAAGATGGTCAACAGACGTGCCGATGCGGTTATCGCGGTTTCTAACGGCGTACGTGAGGTACTGTTGACCAACGGCGTCGCGCCAGAAAAATGTTTTACCGTTTTTAACGCCATCGATATTTATCAACCGTTGCCGGAACGGGCTGCGATGCGCCAGCAGTTGCCAGACGTCACGGACAACACCTTTGTTTTTGGCAGTATCGGCTCGCTAATCGCCAGGAAATCCAACCACCATACGTTACAGGCGATGGCAAAATTTGCTGCCGCTTTTCCAGAAGCAGACTGGCGCATGGTGATTCTGGGCGAAGGGCCGGAGCTGGAAGCGCTAAAACAACAGGCGATACAGGCCGGTATACAGGATCGCGTAATTTTCGCCGGTTTTCGTAGCAATCCACTCGATTATCTCGCCGCTTTCGACGTTTTTATCCTCTCGTCAAAAAGCGAAGGCTTGCCGCGCGTGGTGTTGGAAGCGATGCTGCTCAACACCGCCGTCATCGGTTCAAAAGTCACCGGCACGGCGGAACTGATCCAGCATAACGAAACCGGTCTGCTGTTTGATTACGGTGATACGCAAGGCCTGTTTAACCAAATGGAAACGCTGTGGCTGGACGCAGAAAAGCGTCACCAGCTACTGAGGCAGGCAAATCGCCACGTCAAAGAACACTATGCCATTGAGCACTATGTCAGTGGCGTGGAAACTATTTTAAAAACTGCGGCTTATGGAAACTCATCGCATGTTTGAATTCTTGAATCCCCGATTTCGGCATATTCGTGCACGACACAATATTCCTTACCAACAGCCAGAAGTTCAGGGGACTGTCCCGGTCACCTCCATTGTTATCCCCTGTACGGGCGCAGATTTTGTTGAAGAAGCCACGCTGAGTGCGCTGTTCGCTTCACGCTTCGCCCCTGCGGCACAGGAAATCGTCATCGTCAGTGACCAACCTGCAGAGGCGTTTGGTCAGCTGCCGGAGAAAACCCGCGTCGTGACGTTGGATGTGCCCATGCGGGAAGAGAATTATCGCTATAAGCAAATTTACCGCAGTCGCTTAATCAAAATACAAGCGCCCTTATATGCGGAAACAGAAGGCATTTTGATGATCGATTCCGATCTCAATTTATTACAAATGCCAGAAATTAACGTCCTTGATAACCATCTCTATTCCAGTTTCCGTCAGGGAAAGATGGCGGCCAAACTGATGGGCGCGCCGGAAGAAAAGCGGCCAGCCTATTACCGTCACACTATCCGACCTTTTTTACAGGATCACGCTAACAGCGCCTTTCTTGTGGCAACCCGGGCGACCTGGAAGCGGTTGTGTCCTTTATGGCTGGCCATGTTCAAAGATACCTGGGAAATGCTGGACGACTCGCAACCCCCGACCGATCAGCTTCCCCTGGCTGCCCTTCTGGATTTATTGGATTTTAAAACCGTCAATTTAGGCGATTGGGTAAACTGGCCGGTTTCCAAAAAGATTGGCGGCGCCGCCGCGACGATTCCCAAAGAGGTGGTGGGGGCGCACGGCGGCTTCCCGCTGGCCGAATGGCAAAAATATTTGCAGTCGCCCGATACCCCGCTGACCTTCAAGGGTCAGGACTATACCCGTAAAGTGCGCTATCTCACCGATGCGGAAAAGCTGAAGTAAGTTGCCCTCCCCGGCCGGAATTTACCGTCTCTTACGGAGTCGTCCGGCTGTGTGAGGCAGGATGAGATGTTATGATATTGGGCATTAGCGCGTGAACTTAGCGTTTCACCCACATTATTTAAAGGTTAAAACTCATGATTATCGTTACTGGCGGCGCGGGATTTATCGGTAGCAACATTATCAAAGCGCTGAATGACAAAGGCCACACCGATATTCTGGTGGTCGATAACCTGAAAGACGGCACGAAATTCGCTAACCTGGCGGATTTGAATATTGCCGATTACATGGATAAAGAAGATTTCCTGATCGCTATTCTGGCGGATGAAGATTTTGGCGACGTCGAGGCGGTTTTCCATGAAGGTGCCTGCTCTTCCACTACCGAGTGGGACGGCAAGTACATGATGGACAACAACTATCAGTACTCCAAAGAGCTACTGCACTACTGTCTTGAGCGTCAGATCCCTTTCCTGTACGCCTCTTCTGCTGCCACTTACGGTGGCCGCAACGACAACTTTATTGAAGAGCGTCAGTATGAGCAGCCACTAAACGTCTACGGCTACTCTAAAATGCTGTTCGACCACTACGTGCGCGAGATCCTGCCGGAAGCGCAGTCGCAGATTTGCGGCTTCCGCTATTTCAACGTTTATGGCCCGCGTGAAGGCCATAAAGGCAGTATGGCGAGCGTGGCTTTTCATCTGAACACGCAGCTGAACAATGGCGAAAATCCAAAACTGTTCGAAGGCAGCGATAACTTTAAGCGCGATTTTATCTATGTGGAAGACGTCGCCGCCGTCAATCTGTGGTTCTGGGAAAACAACGTTTCCGGTATTTTTAACTGCGGAACCGGCCGTGCCGAATCTTTCCAGGAAGTGGCCGACGCCGCGCTGAACTTCCACCAGAAAGGCGAAATAGAGTACATTCCTTTCCCGGAAAAACTGAAAGGACGCTATCAGGCCTACACGCTGGCAGATCAGACTAAACTGCGCGCGGCAGGCTACGATAAGCCATTCAAAACCGTGGCGGAAGGCGTGGCCGACTATATGGCCTGGCTGAATCGCGACGCGTAACGGGACGGATCCGGCAATGAAAATTTTGGTGATCGGGCCGTCATGGGTCGGCGATATGATGATGTCGCAAAGCCTTTACCGCACCCTGAAACAGCGCTGGCCTGAAGCCACAATTGATGTGATGGCGCCTGCATGGTGTCGTCCCCTGCTGTCGCGGATGCCCGAAGTTAACGAGGCGCTGGCTATGCCGCTGGGCCATGGCGCACTGGCGCTGGGTGAGCGCCGCCGTCTGGGTCGTGCCCTACGCGATAAGGGCTACGATCGCGCTTACGTTCTGCCCAACTCGTTTAAATCCGCGCTGGTGCCTTTCTTTGCCAATATCACCACCCGCACCGGCTGGCGCGGCGAAATGCGCTACGGCCTGTTGAATGATATTCGGGTACTGGACAAAGCAGCGTTTCCATTAATGGTCGAACGCTACGTCGCGCTGGCTTACGACAAAACGCAAGTCGCTCGTGCCAGCGATCTGCCCCAGCCGCTGCTGTGGCCGAAGCTGCTCGTCAACGAGCAGGAAAAACTGGCAACAGCCGCCGACTTTAAGCTGAATGCGGAAAGGCCCCTCATTGGCTTTTGTCCCGGTGCTGAATTTGGCCCGGCCAAGCGCTGGCCGCACTATCACTATGCCGCCCTGGCGCAGCGGCTGATTGACGGTGGCTATCAGATTGCGCTGTTTGGCTCAGCCAAAGACAGAGAAACCGGCGAGCAAATTCTGCAAAGCCTACAGGAAACGTCTCGTCAGCACTGTCACAACCTGGCTGGCGAAACCCAACTGGAGCAGGCGGTCATTCTGCTGGCGCACTGCCAGGCCGTGATCAGCAATGACTCCGGCCTGATGCATATCGCTGCCGCGCTGGATCGCCCGCTCGTCGCGCTGTACGGCCCGAGCAGCCCGGACTTTACACCACCGCTGTCACAAAAAGCGCGCGTTATCCGGCTGATTACCGGCTATCACAAGGTACGTAAAGGCGAGGCAGAAGAAGGCTATCACCAGAGCCTGATTGATATCGACCCACAACGCGTAGCGGAAGAGCTGGCCACGCTGCTGGGTCGACCTCTGGAGGCTGTATGCACGTCCTGATTGTGAAAACGTCCTCAATGGGCGATGTGCTGCATACGCTACCTGCCCTGACCGATGCCATGCAGGCCATTCCCGGTATCCGTTTTGACTGGGTCGTGGAAGAAGGCTTCGCGCAAATTCCTTCCTGGCATCCGGCCGTTGACCGGGTGATCCCCGTGGCGATCCGCCGCTGGCGAAAACACTGGTTTGGCAGCGAAGTGCGGGAAGAGCGCTTTCTGTTCAAGCGTGACGTGCAGTCGCGCCAGTACGACGTGGTAATCGACGCGCAGGGCCTGATCAAAAGTGCCGCTCTGGTAACCCGCATTGCCAAAGGCGTTAAGCATGGCCAGGATAGTCGCAGCGCGCGCGAGCCTTTTGCCAGCTGGTGGTATGACCAACGCCACGAAATCGATAAGCGACAGCACGCCGTGCAGCGCACGCGTGAGCTGTTCGCCAAAAGCCTTAACTATCCGCTGCCGGAAACGCCTGGTGACTACGCTATCGCGCAACACTTTATGCGCGAACCTTCGCCGAATGCGGGCCGCTATCTGGTGTTCCTGCACGCCACCACACGTGATGAAAAGCATTGGCCAGAAGCGCAGTGGCGCGAACTTATTACGCAGCTGGACGGCTGCGGCCTGCAGATCAAACTGCCGTGGGGCGCGGAGCATGAACACCAGCGCGCCCAGCGGCTGGCGGCTGGCTTCGACTATGTGGACGTCCTGCCCAAACTCACCCTGGAACAGGTCGCGCGTACCTTAGCTGGCGCTGCAGCCGTGGTGTCGGTAGATACCGGGCTTAGCCATTTAACGGCAGCGCTGGATCGCCCTAACATTACGCTGTACGGCCCCACCGATCCGGGTCTGATTGGCGGCTATGGTAAAAATCAGTTCGTGCTTAAACCCGTACAGGGCAACCGGATGGCGGATATATCGCCTGAAGAAGTGTTAACACAGCTGAGGCTGCTGGCCAGCCTGGCGCCGGAAAAAACGTCATGAACAGCCCGATGCTTAGCATCCTGATTGCTGCCCACAACTGCGCCGGGACGCTGGCCGGGACGCTGGAAAGCGTCGTTGCCTCACTGGGCGAGGAGGCTGACCGGGCAGAGATTGTTGTGGTTAACGATGCCTCCACAGACGCCACGCAGTCCATTATCGAGCATTATGCGGCGCAGTTGCCGCAGCTTCGCAGCAGCCGCACCGACTATCGCAACGTAGGCAAAGTACGTAATCACGCCGTAAGCCTGGCGCGCGGCGATTATATTTTAATGGTGGACGGCGACGATACGCTATTGCCTGATGCGTTAGCACACCGTCTGCAGACGCTGAGCCAGACATCACCGGATATCCTGCTCAGCAAAATTATTGAAGTGCGGCACCCCTCGCCTGCGGTGCAGTGGCAACCTGTTGAGCCTGAGCTGCTGACGACGCATGACGCCGTGGAGCGCTTTCTGGTCCACCGTGACTACCAGGCACATTTTATCGGCCAGTTTTTCTCACGCGAGCTGATGCAGCAACACGCTTTCCCCGACTTCATCTGCTACGAAGATGCCTGGCTGTTCCCTACATTGCTGATGCAAAGTAAGAAAACGTTGTTTACCTCCTCAGGCTTTTATCTCTATCGCAAACATGAGCAAAGCCTCTCCTCGGTCATTAATGCCGATAAAATTACCTGTTTGATCGCCGCGACTGCGCATATGGATGAGGTTTTACCCGCGCACTATGAGCATCTGATCACTTGTCACTGGCTGGATATTGCTAACCGCTATCATAGCGGGCTGCAAAAAACCTCACAGGGTGACAAAGTGAAAGCGCGGATCGCCCGGGTCGGTCTCGCGCGTTTTTTGCTGAACAGCAAGATCAGGATGAGCTATAAAAGAAAAATGCTGGCGGTAAGAAAACGGGGGCTTTAATGGCCCCGTTTTGTTCAGACGGCAGATTTTGCGGCAGCGTACTCCGCCAGCGTCATGCCCTGCGTACGGCTTTGTAGCCAGCCAAACAGCTGCGTCAAATCATCATAAAGCCGGTCGATATCGGCTTCGGTTTTAAAGGTCGGGCTGCCATCAGGCATAAACTCGCTGGAGTGAAGCATAAACTCTACGTAATCCGCCCCTTCCGCCAGCGTTTTCTCCGCCACCTCGATCATCTGCTGCGCATTGCCGCCCGTAGGACGCAGCCAATAAACGGAAGGACTACGGCGCTTGCCGCGCAGGCGATCGTAGCCCTGCTTAACGGCATTCATCAGACCGGAATGCTTGTAACGGATGGTCATCGGCACTTCCAGCAGCGGTGATTTACCGGGCCGAGAGATATCTGCCGCATCAGGATAGTAAGCCGAGCGGGGAAAACGCGTATAGTCTGTGCCACCGTTACCCTGCGGCGCGCCCGGCGAAAATCGCCAGTTAACGCCCGGCGTAACCGAGCAATCCACCCGATAGCCGTGTTCGACCAACAGCTGAGCATAATACTCGTTAAAAGCCCAGCGTCCCGCCCGATGACTGAGCATTTTGACGTTAAACGTCTCTTCCAGCAGTGCCGTCATAAAGGCAACTTTTTTGCGTATTTCTTCACGCGGGTATTCAATCAGGTAAGGTTGATGCTGCCAGTCGTTGTCAGTCAGCTCATAAGCCGGCGGACTGTTCCAGGCGTGCAGATGCATGCCCACCTCTCCCTGGCCGCGAGCGATAACATCGCGGGCGAAATCGATATAAACCGGATCGATGGCCATTTCATAATTCGTCAGCCAGGTCGGTTTAAAGGTATATTTCTCACAAAGCTGTTGAAAGCGGGCAAGCCAGGCGGCATTTTCGGTGGTTACCTGACCAGAACGATTACGCCAGAGATTATCACCTTCCGTATCGATGGTGATTAAGAAAGCAGGTTTTTTCATGTCGATGCGGCGCTCCGCGTTAACCTCGTGTTAACTCTGCCAATATGTTAACAGCGGGATGACGGGACGCAACAGTAATTGCACCAGCCTCAAGCCAAAAGCGATTGGCTATGGCACTATCTTGTTTATTTTTCTAAGATAAACAGATGAAACTGGCTCAGCCTGGCAGGACTGGTAGGGCAGCTTTAACAGGCTACGGTAAAGGAATTGCCCGAATAAATAAAAATGGTCTATTTTCTTGCAGAAAGTGGCCCCGAGTCGGCCAGCACTGCATGATTTCCTCAGCTAAGGGTAAAAATTGTCCAAGCGCGTATTAATGATCATTGATGGTCTGCCCGGCGGTGGCGCGGAGAAAGTCGTGCTGACGCTTTCCAAAGGGCTGATAGAGCGTGGTCATCGGGTCTCGCTGTTTTCGCTGCGCGCCGTGTGCGATTACGTCATTCCTGCCGGTCTGGATTATCAGGTCATTCAGGATAGCTGCCATATGCCCTGGCGGAAGCTCACGGAGCTGAGCCGACGTGCGGCTTGTCTGGATCAGGCGATTATTCAGGCCGAACAAGAGAACGGGCGTTTTGACCTGGTGGTGTCGCACCTGCATAAAACCGATCGTATCGTCAGCCGCTGTCGACATCTCGACAAGGACAAAACCTGGTTTTGCCTGCATGGCGTCTTTTCCGCCTCTTACCTGGCTCATCGACAGGGCTTTTCCCTGTGGCAAAAGAAACTGAAGATGCGTCGTGTCTATCAAAACCGGAACATCATCGGCGTTTCACAGTACGTGGTCAGCGACCTGAAACGTTCCTTTGCGATACAACCGAAGCACGAGCGGATCATTTTTAACCCCTTCGATTTTGATACCGTGCGCTCTGCGGCTATGCAGCCTTGTGAAATGGCGGGCCAACCTTATCTGGTCCACGTTGGTCGCTTCCACCAGACCAAGCGACACGATCGTCTACTGCGTGCCTATGCTAAAACAGGGATAAGCGCGCCGTTAGTCTTAATCGGACAGGGCACTGATGAAGCGGTGGGAAGAGTAAAGCAACTTGCGCTAACGTTGGGTATTCAGAATCGGGTCATTTTTAAAGGTTTTACCGACAATCCCTATCCCTGGATCAGCAACGCCAAATTGCTGGTGGTCAGTTCGGACAGCGAAGGCTTCGGCAACGTGTTGGTAGAAGCGTTGATTTGCCAGGTGCCCATCGTCAGTACGCGCTGTCCCGGTGGCCCCGTATCGATTATGACCGGCGAACTGGCTCGCGGCCTGGCCAATCTGGACGTGGATTCGCTGGCGGATACTATCGCCACCGTCTGGTCAAACCCGCCCGATGTTGCACACCTTGATTTAGAGGCTTACAGCATCGAAGCGATTTGTAAACAATACCTTGCGCTAATAGCATCCTAGCTCGACCTGACAGTCGCAAGTTGAAAATGTCTGAAAAGCGCGGACATTATTCTGGCGCGAGCCCTGGCCCTGCCGGACGCGCATTTATCTTTTTTAAGGTTTTAGTATGCATACGCTCATAACCGAGAACGGCTATCAGAGCACGGTGAACATACCAGAAACGTCATCTGTGTCAGCTGAATACCGGCATTTTTCGCGCAGGGGGAACAGAGCGTGAATTATGTGCTGCTGTTCTTAATTTTATTGCCTCTTAAACTGTTGCTGAAACTCAGCCACAAAAAAAAGGCCCGCAATCTGGTGATCCAGACGGCGAAAATTGGCGATTTTATCAATATTACGCCCTTATTGGCGCACCTTGAACAAAGCGACGCGCTGCTAAGTCGTAGCGTTGCGCCGCTGGCGGAGCGCGACAATACGCTGGCAGACATTTTTTACATTGAAGACTATAAAAGCAGTACGTACAGCAAGCTGAAACTGGCCTTCAGGCTAATGAACCGCTATGAAAATGTTTACCTGCTGCATCCTAATAATACCAATCTGTTTTACGCCGCGTGCTGCAACGCCAGTAACAAGCAGTTTCTGTCGATGTACCGTCGTAAATGGTATCAGGGGATCTTTTATCTGACCGCAACCGGTACCGTTGAACACGATAAGTATTCCCTGACGCTGGAAAACTACCTCAAGCTGGCCGATCGCTCGCTGACTAAAGAGAGCTACCCCAAGCACGCCACGCTGCCGTTACTGAAGCCTGACAATACGCCGCAAGAACTGTTCCGCACCGATAAAATCAAAATCGGTATCAGCATTTCGGCCGGCAATCAGGCAAAAACCATTCCACCCGTTATCTGGAAGTCGCTGTTCGACAGGCTGAGTACGCTGCCGTGCCTGTTTTATGTTTTTGGCGCACCCAATGAACTTCCTCGCCTGCACGAGCTCAATAAGGTAATGGGGGAAAGCGATAACATCGTCAATATGATCGGTAAAGTGTCGCTGGAAGGGTTGCCTTACGCCATCAGCCAGCTCGATTTTTATATCGCGTCCGATTCCGGCAATATCTATATTGCCGACTCGCAGAATGTGCCGGTGATCCTTATCTATGGGCCTTGCTGCGTCGAAGAGCAACGTCCGTTGGGCGACGTGCTGCTAATCGGGCCGAATCATATTGCGCCGTCGTCGTTTGTTTTTCACGCCCTGTATAAGTTTAATCATCCCGTCGAGCAACTTTACGAACTGGATAGTCGTAAGCTCGATGACATTTATGATTTTATCTGCGCGCGCAAGCGGCCATTACAAGAAAAGAAGACGTTACCCTGAGCATGAAACCGCAAGAGACTTCCTCAGCCCCTTTGCTGAGCGCGATCGTCCCGATGTATAACGCCGGAACCAGCTTTCAGGCTTTTATCGACTCGATGCTGGCGCAGACGCTGGCGTCACTGGAAATCATCATCGTCAACGACGGCTCGACGGATGCGTCGGCGCAGCTGGCACACCACTATGCCAGCGAATACGCTCATATTACCGTTATCGATCAGGCAAACGGCGGCGTTTCCCGCACCCGCAATGCCGGGCTGGCCATTGCGCGCGGCAAATATGTCACTTTCCCCGATGCCGATGATACGCTCTCGCCTGAGATGTACAGCACGCTAATCGCCATGGCGGAACAGGACGATTTGGACGTAGCGCAGTGCAACGCCGAGCGCGTTTTCTGGGGATCGGGCCGGGCAAAAACGCTGATCCCGGCCGAGCGCCTCCAGGCTACGCCGGTACTGAGTGGCGCAGAGTGGCTGAACAAGGCGCTGGCCTCCAATCGCTACCTGCACGTTGTCTGGCTGGGAATCTATCGCCGTTCGCTCATTGACCAACTGGCTTTGCAGTTCGAACCCGGTCTGCACCACCAGGATATCCCCTGGACCACCGAACTGATGCTGAATGCCCGTCGCGTACGCTACACCGACAAAGTGTTGTACCGGTACTACGTGCACGACCAGTCGATTAGCAACCGCAAGCGCAGCGGTATGGCTAACGCTGAGTATCAGCGCCATTATCTGAAAATCGCCCGGATGCTGGATGAAATTAACCTGCGCTATCGCGATAAGGTTAAGATCGGCCCGGCGATTTATCGTCAGGTAACCAAAGAGGCACTGACCGTTTGCCATGCTTTACGGCGCGAGCCTGATGCCGCCGCCCGACAGGTGATGATAACGGATCTGCTCGCCAGCAAGACGCCGGGCCGTATGCTGCGTAACGCGCGTGGTTTAAAACAGTGGTATCAACTGCTGCTCTGGCTGAGCCGGATTTACCGCTGGCGTCGGTCGTAATGTGCCAGACCTTTTTCCTGCACGGGCTTTCCCCTGCAATCGGTCCACTTTATGTTGAGATCTTATAAGTATGGCCACTTCTTCGTCGATTCCCGCCTCCTTTGCGCCGCGAAAGATTTTGCTAATCAAGCTGCGCCATCACGGTGATATGCTGCTTACCACGCCGGTTATTGAAGCATTGCGCCAGCGCTATCCACAGGCCGAAATCGATGTGCTGCTCTATAAAGAGACGCTGCCGATGCTGCAGGCGCATCCGCATATCCATCAGCTGCGCTTTATCGATCGCAAATGGAAGAACGAGGGAACGCTGGCGCACCTGCGCCATGAAGCGGCCCTGCTTAAGGCAATTCGTCGGGCAGGGTACGATCTGGTCATTAACCTGGCCGATCAGTGGCGCAGCGCGATGATTACCGCCTTTTCCGGTGCACCGGTCAGGATAGGTTTCGCCTACAATAAGCGTCGCAGTGCCTTCTGGCGACAAGCGCATACGCATCTTGTCTCCACCAGCAACCATAGCCAGTTACATACTGTTGAACAGAACCTGGCCGCGCTGCAGCCGCTAAATATACCGTCTTCCGGTTTCCCGGCGGCAATGCACTATAGCGAAAGCGACTGGTCCCATACGCAAGCAATGCTGACGCAAAGCAAGGTGACGCGCCCTTATATCGTTATCCAGCCCACCTCACGCTGGGTTTTTAAATGCTGGGAAGATGACAAAGTGGCCGGCCTTATCGCCGCGCTGGCCTCTGAGCAAACAGATATCGTACTGACGGCCGCGCCGGACAAAAAAGAGCTGGCGATGATCGAACATATTCTCTCGCTGTGCCCGGGTCTGGCGATTTCGCTGGCCGGAAAGCTGACGCTGCCGCAGCTGGCTTCGCTGATCGATCATGCTCGCCTGTTTATCGGTGTGGATTCTGCGCCGATGCATATGGCCGCCGCGCTGGACACGCCCTGCATCGCGCTGTTTGGTCCTACCAAGCTAAAGCAGTGGCGGCCGTGGGGTGACAATAACCGCGTTATCTGGGCTGGCGACTACGCGCCTCTGCCTTCGCCGGACAGCATTAATACTAATACCCAGACTCGCTATCTTTCAGCGATCCCGCTTGATGACGTGGTCAAAGCCGCAAGGAACTCTCTGCATGAGTAAAGTACGACTGGCTATAGTGCGGCAAAAATACCGCCCGGACGGCGGCGCGGAACGGTTTATTTCGCGAGCGCTGGAAGCGTTGGACGACGACAGCCTGGATCTGAACATCATCACCCGCAGCTGGCAGGGCGAGCCGAAACCGGAATGGCATCTGCACATCTGTAACCCCAAAAAATGGGGGCGCATTTCGCGCGAGCGTGGCTTTGCTTTGGCGGCGCGTGAGTGCTGGCAGCGGGAAGAATTTGATATCGTGCAGAGCCACGAACGCATCGCGGGCTGCGATATTTTTCGTGCTGGCGACGGAGTACATCGCGTCTGGCTGGAGCAAAGAGCGCGCATTGTGTCGCCTGCGCAAAAGCTGCTGACCAGTTTAAGCCCTTATCATCGTTACGTGATGGCGGCAGAAGAAGAGATGTTTCGCTCGCCTGCACTGAAAAAAATCATCTGCAACTCGCTGATGGTGAAAAACGACATCATGCGCTGTTTCCAGGTGCCGGAAGAGAAGTTTGCGGTGATCTATAACGCGATTGATGCGCAGCGCTTTCAGCCGGCTACCCAGGCAGAACGGCAGGCATCACGCGCGGCGTTGCAGCTGCCTGCTGAAGCTAAAGTCTTCATTTATGTCGGTTCTGGTTTTGAACGCAAAGGATTGAAAGCTTCCATTAGCGCGCTGGCCGCTACCGAAGCGCATCTGCTGGTGGTCGGTCAGGATAAGCAGCAGGCCCGTTACCTTAGCCAGGCGCGCGCGCTGGGCTGTGAACAACGTGTCCATTTCGTCGGCGTACAGCACAACGTTATCCCCTATTATCATGCGGCCGATGCGCTGATGCTGCCTACGCTTTACGATCCTTTCCCTAATGTGATTCTGGAAGCGATGGCCTGTGGGTTGCCGGTGATCACCAGCGATACCTGTGGCGGTGCGGAATTTATCGTCAATGGTGAACAGGGCTATGTTTGCGACGCGCTGGATGTCCCGGCGTTGACCGCCGCCGCGCAGGCCGTGCCGCTCAGAAGCGTTGACGCACGTATGGGCGATGCGGCTCGTGAGCGAGTTCTTCCCTGTTCACCGCAGCGACTGGCAGGCCAGCTTCATGCGCTATATCAACAAGTGTTGCGGCAGGCCTGAGAAGAAGGTATGAGCCTGCGCGACTTATCTGCTAACATGCGGTAATGTTTCTCTTTTCCGGCACTTTCTGACGCGAGTCACTCCGTAATTCGTAAACACTGTGATGACAACAATTTATTCCGCCCTGCTCTATCTTATTCAGCCTCTGATTTGGCTCAGGCTCTGGTTACGCGGCAGAAAAGCTCCCGCCTACCGGAAGCGCTGGGCCGAACGCTATGGCTACTGCAAAGGCAAGGTCAAGCCGGACGGTATACTGCTGCACTCCGTTTCTGTCGGCGAGACGCTGGCCGCCGTGCCGCTGGTCAGAGCGCTGCGCCACCGTTATCCCACGATGCCGATTACCGTCACCACCATGACGCCAACCGGATCGGAACGGGCGGCTTCCGCCTTCGGGAAAGATGTTCATCACGTCTATCTGCCTTACGATCTTCCCGGCTCAATGAACCGTTTTCTGGAAAATGTCCGCCCGCGTTTGGTCATCATTATGGAAACCGAGCTGTGGCCAAATATGATCGCACAGCTTCACGCCCGTAAAATCCCGCTGGTCATAGCGAATGCCCGCCTGTCAGAGCGTTCGGCGAAAGGGTACAGCAAGCTTGGTAAATTCATGCAGCGCCTGCTGCAAAAGATCACCCTGATTGCCGCGCAGAATGAAGAAGACGGCGAACGCTTTGTGGCACTTGGCCTGAAGCGCTCACAGCTGACGGTCACGGGCAGCCTGAAATTTGATATTTCCGTCACGCCTGAGCTGGCGGCCCGTGCGGTAACGCTGCGTCGGCAGTGGGCGCCGCGTCGTCCGGTATGGATCGCCACCAGTACCCATGAAGGCGAAGAAAGCATTGTTCTGGAAGCCCATCGCAAACTTTTGGCGCGCTTTCCCACTCTGCTGCTGATCCTGGTGCCCCGACATCCGGAACGTTTCGACGCCGCGCGTAACATGACGCAAAAAGCAGGCTTCAGCTATACCCTGCGCAGCAGCGGCGAGATCCCTTCCAGTGGTACCCAGGTCGTGATTGGCGATACCATGGGTGAACTGATGCTGCTTTACGGCATTGCCGATCTGGCTTTCGTCGGTGGCAGTCTGGTGGAGCGCGGCGGACACAATCCGCTTGAGGCAGCCGCACACGCTATTCCGGTGCTGATGGGGCCTCATACGTTTAATTTTAAAGATATCTGTGCCCGGCTACAGCAGGCAGATGGCCTGATCACCGTTACCGATGCCGACTCGCTGGATAAAGAGATTGGTACGCTGCTGACCGATGAAGACTATCGTCTTTACTACGGCCGCCATGCGGTAGACGTACTGCACCAGAATCAGGGCGCGCTACAGCGTCTGCTACAGTTACTTGAACCCTATCTGCCACAGCGGAATCACTAAATGCCTTCACGTCAGCGTTTGTCGGTCGTGCTGATCGCTAAAGACGCAGCCGAATTGCTGCCGGAATGTCTGGAGTCCGTAAGCTGGGCCGATGAGATTGTGCTGCTGGATTCTGGCAGCAGCGACGGTACGCCCCAGATCGCCGCGCGTCACGGTGCCAAAGTGTTCCACTCTCACGAGTGGCACGGCTATGGCAAGCAGCGCCAGCTGGCGCAAAGTTATGCCACACATCCGATGATTTTGATGATCGACAGCGACGAACGCGTGACGCCGCCGCTGCGCGCTGCAATTGAAACGGTGCTGCAACAGGCCGCCGCGCCCGCTACGGTTTACAGCCTGGGCCGTCGTAACCTGTTTTTAGGACGTTTTATGCGCCACAGCGGCTGGTATCCAGACCGCGTGACTCGCCTTTATCCACGTGAATACGGCTATAACGATCATCAGGTGCATGAATCTCTGGAAGCCAAAGGCGCACAGGTCGTGGCGCTGAAGGGCGACCTGCTGCATTTAACCTGCCGTGATTTCTCCGCGTTTCAATGGAAGCAGTTTGCCTATGCGGAAGCCTGGGCAAAGCAGCGTCATCATCAGGGAAAAAAATGCGGGCTGTTTTCGATTTTTGCCCATACGCTGGGTGCTTTTCTGAAAACCCTGGTGCTACGCGCCGGATTTCTGGATGGCAAACAGGGCTGGCTGCTTGCCGTGGTTAACGCACAGTACACGTTCAATAAATATACGGCGCTTTGGGCGCTGAACCACTCTTCTCACGCTTCCGGCAAAGGCGGCTTATGAGCACAAAAGCGATCTATCCCGGCACCTTCGATCCCATGACCAACGGTCATCTGGATATTGTCACGCGCGCCGCGTCGATGTTTGACCATATCATTCTGGCTATCGCCGCCAGCCCCAGTAAAAAGCCAATGTTCTCGCTGGATGAACGCGTGGCGCTGGCGCAGCAGGTGGTGGCGCATTTGCCGAATGTGGAAGTGGTAGGATTCAGCGATCTGATGGCGAATTTCGCGCGGGATCGGCAGGCTAACGTATTGGTACGCGGCCTGCGAGCGGTTTCCGATTTCGAATATGAAATGCAGCTGGCGCAGATGAATCGCCACCTGCTGGCAGAACTTGAAAGCGTATTTCTGATGCCTTCAGAAAAATATTCTTTTATCTCTTCAACACTGGTTAAAGAGGTGGCGCGCCATCACGGCGACGTCAGTGCTTTCCTGCCGTCGTCGGTGCACAGCGCGCTGCTGGCAAAGCTGTCTGCCTGACCTATTTTTGACAGGTGGGGCAATAGAAGGTGCTGCGCTGCGCATGTTTAGCGCCTACGATAGGCGTGGCGCAGACGCGACAGGGTTCCCCGGCACGACCATAAACCTGTAGCTGCTGCGCGAAATAGCCCGGCTTGCCGTCCGATTGCAGGAAATCACGCAGCGTGGTGCCGCCCTGTTCAATCGATCGCAGCAGCACCGCCTTGATCGTCTCCGTCAGCAGCACAACCTCTTCCCTGGTCAATGCCATTGCCGGTCGATCGGGATGGATCCCGGCGGCAAACAGCGATTCGCTGGCATAGATGTTGCCAACGCCTACCACCAGCTTGTTGTCCATCAGCCAGGGCTTGACCGGCGTGCGCCTGCTGCGCGATTTTTCAAACAGGTAATCTGCGTTAAAAGCTTCGCTAAGCGGTTCCGGGCCGAGATGGGCCAGCACGTTGCTGGCGGTGAGATCGCTGCTCCACAGCCAGGCGCCGAAGCGGCGAGGATCGGTATAGCGCAGCACTTTACCGTTGCTCATCACCAAATCCACATGGTCATGTTTGGCCGGAGGTGTCTCTTCTGACAACACCCGCAGGCTCCCGGACATGCCAAGATGAATGATGATCCAGCCTTCAGGCAGTTCCAACAGCAGATATTTGGCGCGACGCTGTACGCTGAGTACCGGCTGGTCGCTGAGGCTATGAATTTCATGCGAAACCGGCCAGCGTAAACGGCCGTTTCGGACAACAGCGTGCAGAATAGTGGCGCCGACAAGGTGCGGTTCGATACCGCGTCGGCTGGTTTCAACCTCTGGTAATTCCGGCATGCGAACCTCCCGCAAATGTTTTCACATCAACAACTGTTTTCAGGCGCACAAAAGAAAAAACCCCGCCGAGGCAGGGTTTTTCAGTCGCTAAACTCAATTACTTGATTTTAGCTTCTTTGTAGATCACGTGCTGGCGGACAACAGGATCGAATTTCTTCAGTTCCAGTTTTTCCGGCTTAGTACGCTTGTTCTTCGTGGTGGTATAGAAGTGACCTG
>Ga0157358_1000321_pt1 | contig 19456 bp, 16 predicted proteins | sample AttcapACBM2_FD_111484 | JGI IMG/M metagenome (GOLD analysis project Ga0157358, IMG submission 111484) | Fungus gardens microbial communities from leaf cutter ant in Botucatu, State of São Paulo, Brazil - Atta capiguara ACBM2 | ecosystem: Host-associated > Fungi > Mycelium > Unclassified ... | reverse complement strand
GCAAAGCGCGACGGTAGGCCGCCATTTGTTCCAGCGCTTCTCGCGTTTGCCGCGCCTGTCCAGCACCGTGCCTAATACGCCGATCGCTACGTTCTTTTTCATGCTTATCCTGAAAGATAAATACCCTATACGTTAAGATAAGTTGGCGTATCGGCAATGGCAATGCGCAGATTCAGGGACTGTAATAATCTCTTTAAATTTCAAAGTCATAATTTTTATTTGTTTTGGTTCAGGCGTTCTGGCACGGCATTCGCAATAGTTAAGGCACAGCAACGAGGAAAATAAAAATGAAAAACACGTATCAGACTTTGCAGCAGGCGCATGGCGTACCGGTAAAAATGTGGACCCACGGCGTGCCGGTCGAACCGGAAGCGCGCGACCAGCTGCTGAATACGGCAAAAATGCCTTTTATCTTTCGTCATCTGGCGGTGATGCCGGACGTCCACCTGGGCAAAGGATCCACTATCGGCAGCGTGATCCCTACCCAGGGCGCGATCATCCCTGCGGCGGTCGGCGTGGATATTGGCTGCGGCATGATTGCCGTGCGCACCTCGCTGATGGCCAGCGATCTGCCGGATAATCTGTCGGGCGTGCGCAGCGCCATTGAACAGGCGGTGCCGCACGGCCGTACCAATAACCGTTCCGGTCGTGATAAAGGCGCCTGGCAGACGCCACCGCAGGAGGTCGATCGCCACTGGGCCAGACTGGCGCCGCGCTTTAAGGCGCTGACGCAAAAACATCCGTCGTTGTTTAAAACCAACAACTATCAGCATCTGGGCACGCTGGGGACGGGCAACCACTTTATTGAAGTCTGCCTGGATGAGTGCCAGCAGGTCTGGGTGATGCTGCACAGCGGCTCGCGCGGCGTCGGAAACGCTATCGGCAATCTGTTTATCGCCCTGGCGCAAAAGGATATGCAGCGGCATATCGCTAATCTGCCGGATCGTAACCTCGCTTATTTTGAAGAAGGCAGCAGGCACTTCAACGATTATGTGGAAGCAGTGAGCTGGGCGCAGGATTACGCTCGCCATAATCGCGAAGCAATGATGGAGCGCGTGCTGGCGGCCATGTCGCAGGTTATCACCAAACCGTTTACCACCCATCTGGAAGCGGTGAACTGCCACCACAACTACGTGGAGCGGGAAACCCACTTTGGCGAATCGGTGTTGGTCACGCGTAAAGGCGCGGTTTCGGCGCAAAAAGGGCAGATGGGCATCATCCCCGGTTCGATGGGCGCGAAGAGTTTTATCGTGCGCGGCCTGGGTAATGAAGAGAGCTTCTGCTCCTGTAGCCACGGCGCCGGACGAACCATGAGCCGCACGGCAGCGAAAGCTCGCTTTACCGTCGAAGACCAAAAACGCGCTACGGCGCACGTGGAGTGCCGGAAAGATAAAGAGGTTATCGACGAAATCCCGATGGCTTACAAAGACATTGATGCCGTGATGGCCGCCCAGGCCTCGCTGGTGGAAGTGGTGCACACGCTGTCGCAGGTTGTCTGCGTAAAAGGATAAAAAATGAAAACAGGGTTAAACGGTGTGGATAGCGCAATGCGCGAGCGCGTACGCGGCGTGCTGCGTCAGCTGGAAGAGCAGCACCAGGTAAAAGTGCTCTATGCCTGTGAATCGGGCAGTCGCGGCTGGGGCTTTGCCTCGCCGGACAGCGATTATGACGTGCGTTTTCTGTATGTGCATAAACCGGAGTGGTATCTGCGCGTGGAGCCGCAGCGGGATGTGATCGAGCTGCCTGTCGACGATACGCTGGACATCTGTGGCTGGGAATGGCGCAAAGCGCTGGGCCTGTTAAAACGCGCCAACCCCACGCTGATCGAATGGCTGGATTCGCCCGTTATCTATCAGCAGGAAAATGTCATCACCGATTTACGTGAAAGCGTACCAGACTGGTTTTCACCTTTGCGCGCGCGCTGGCATTACCTGTCGATGGCAAGAAAGAACTTTTACAGTTATTTGCAGGGTGAAAGCGTGCGGTTGAAGAAGTACTTCTACGTCTTGCGCCCGCTGCTGGCGGTGCAGTGGATAGAAGCCGGAAAAGGCGCGCCGCCGATGCGTTTTGAAGAATTGCTGGCGGGAACGGTGACGGATCCTCTGCTGCTGGCCGAAATTGATCGGCTACTGGCACGCAAGCAGCGTGCAGGCGAAGCGGAATACGGCGAGCGGCTGGATCGCATCCATGCATTTATCCGTCAGCAGCTGGACGAGAACCGCATCAGCGAAGATCTGCCCGACAGCAAACGGCGCGACTGCCGCGACCTGGATGTACTATTGATGAAAACCGTGCTGGGCACGGCATAAAAAAGGGAATACACCGTGAAAGAATGGATCGCTAACATTTTTCGTCAGCCTGACGAACAGCGTTTTCCGGTCGTGTGGCCTATAGAGCAGTGCTCCGCCTTTAACTGGCTGGCGCAGTGGTCGGACGAAACGGGCGTGCTGCCCGAAGCGGCACAAACGTTGCCGGACGAGCCTGCCTTCCGGCAGGATGAGGAGACGTTGCGCTGGGCACCGGGCGCGCTGGACGGAGCCTTTGGTCATCATATTGCGCAGGGCAACGAGAAAGAAAAAGCGGCTGAGGTGATGCAGGCGATAATCAACGTTCTGCGGCGGAGCAGCAGTAAAAATATGCAGGCGCTGTATCAACTGGCAAAACAGGAGACACCGCTGAATTTTATCGACGATCTGCTGGCGATGATGGCGGCTTCTGATGCCCTTGATGCCCGCCGTTTGCGGGCGCTGGTGGTCTTTCTGGTCACGCGATCGCCGGACCGTCAGGTAGTGAAGCTGGCCATGGCGCTGCTGGCTTTTTTTCCGTATCAGCAAAGCATTAACCTGCTGCGAACGCTGGGCAGCCACGATGAGTTTACTCTTTACGCCGTGGTGGCGATGCGGGCTATCCTGCCGCCGGAGGAGTTTGCGCTGGAGTGGCTGGCGCTGGCAAAGCGTACGGCGGGCTGGGGACGTATCCAGCTGATCGAACGCCTGCCGGAAGCCCCGAATGAAACCGTTCGTCAGTGGCTGTTAAGAGAAGGCTATAGCAATGGCATAATGGTGGAATATACCGCCTGGCACTGTGCGGAGCACGGACGGCTGCATGAGGCGCTGGACGGCGAGGTTGATGCGGAATTGCTTAAGGGCGCGGCTGAAATTTTACGTGGCATGATCGTGGGTCAGCCCGGTCCGGATGTGGGGGCCTATTCCTTTGCCGCGCTGGCCTGCGAGCGTTACCTCGCGCATATCGTGCCCGGCACAACGGCCGACCTGCTGCATTATGAGGTGGCAGGAGAAATCGGCAGGCTGGCGCGTGAAGAAGAGTTTGCTGACGAGGCCGAACGACAGCGTCTGGTAGCGCAGTGCGAGCACATTCAGGCCTCACCGGCATGGCCCGCGCTGATTGAGGCCGGACTGCGTGATGATGACGATATGATTTTTCATACGGCGCTGCAGCTTTGCAGAGCGCAGGGCGGCGATCCCTGGCCGACCCTTTATCAGCGGCACCGTGAACAGCCTGAAAGAGACCTCTGGTATCAGCTGATGCAGACCGATAATCCGGATTACATCGCAAAGGTTATTGCGCTGGCGGAAAGTGAGCTGGATCTGGCTGCCATTGCTTCCGGGCCGCAGAAATCCCTGGGGTTGGGGCCGCAGTATCGGCAGCATTCGGCGCTCGATTTTATCCTGCAGGATTTACACCGTTTCCCGGGCCAGGGCTGGAGGCTGATCCGGACAGGTTTAAAAAGCCCGGTGACGCGTAACCGCCATATGGCGCTGAACGCGTTGGAAGCCTGGCCCCAGGCGTTGCTGCCTGCGGAAACCCTGGCGCTGCTGGAAAACGCCCAATGCGCTGAGCCGGAGGACGCGGTTCAGGAAAGGCTGGCGCAGCTGCTGACGCAGTGGGCAGAAAAGCCTTAACTTCCGGACGTTGGCACCGATGAGCCGGAGCCAGCGCCTGTTAATACGGGCGCCTGGCTCGCGCACAAGGCCAGAAGCAAACACTGGCTAATACGGTAAAAACGGATAACAGCGTCATCCCTTCTTCGATATAATAAGAAAATCTTGCCTGATTCAGGTAATTTATATGCACCAGCTTTTCTCCTTTATTTGCAAATGGCTGCCGTTAGCGTTTGCCATCTTGCCTGTCATATATTGCTGCTGGCCGATATTTGATAAAGAAGCTTAAGAGAGAGGGAAAAGATTTCGGCGACTACGTCGATATTAAAAATTGGAAATGAACATGGAAGATGATGACAGTACTTTTTTCTCAGCAGGTGGTGAAGGTCAAACGCCACTGGAAAAGATTATCAGGATTCAGGTCAGCGGAACCCCGGCCAGCAACCGCAGAATATGGCGGGTTCGTTACGTCACTACGCCTGATAAAACGGGCAGGGAGTTCAGCGTCCTTCATCACTCCACCCTGTTTAATCGGCATTTCGCCAGTTTTCTTGCTGCCGTAAAAGAAGCTAATCCCCTGGTTGAATGACAGAAAATGACGGTGTGGCGAAGATAAAATGACCGGGCCAGCCTGCCTTAGCGAGCATGATGAAATGAAACCTTCATTAGCAGAAGTCATCGCATTTGTACGCGAGTTTTCAGGATGGAAGCGTAAAACGATTGATGAAAATACCTGGCTGGAAAAAGATCTGCATATTAGCGGCGATGATGGCATGGCGCTTCTGGAAGAAGCAGAGCAATTTTTTGGCGTTAATTTTCCCGCGGAAAGCGGCGGCTTTCGGCAGGCATTTTCGCTGGCAGAAAACGAATACCTTTTCCACGGCGAAGGCTACGACTTCTCAGGTCTGACTTATCTTTGCAGGCGGCTGCGCGGTATTCCGCCGCCTGTTATCCGCGATCTCTCCGTTGGCCAACTGTACCAGGTACTGGTTAAATTGCGCAGTAATAAAGAGCAGGTGGCGCGATAGCAGACTAATTTATCGGGCATCGCCGAGTCCCATCCGAAGCCTCATATCCGGCTTATGAGCCAGTTATGATGTTTACCTCCTACATTCAGAAAACAGGAAGCAACGTGAATTTTTTTCAAAAGCTGACAGTCATTACGGTAGCGCTTGCCGCCCCGCTTGCTGCTCAGGAAAGCGGCGTCTCTTTTTATCATAAGGCGTGGTCGGTGGCTTGTGATAACACCTTAACCTGCCGTATCGGCGGCGCCAGTAAACAAGAGAATGTGGGGGGCGTGCTGCTGACGCGCACGGCTGGCGCGAACACGGTGACCGCTGGCGAGGTGCTCCTGGCGGAAGACAGAGAAAACGAAAAGCCAGTACAAAAACTGACGTTGTGGATTGATGGTCAGCATGTGGGCGACATAACGGCAACGGATCGGCATTTGCGCCTGTCAGAGCCACAAACGCAGGCGTTAATTCAGGCCATCAAAGGCAGCGGTACGGTTGAATTTAAAGGCGGTGACGAGCCTTTTCAGCTTTCCGGCGAAGGCGCTTACGCTGCGTTATTGAAAGTAGACGACGTACAGGGCCGCATCGGCACGCCGGGCGCCTGGGTTAAAAAAGGTGACAGGCCTGAAAGCCGTGTCGGGAATGCCATGGCGGTGCCGGTTATCCGGGCGGCGAAAGTCAGCCAGGCCAAGCCGCACGTACTCTCCAAAACAGAGGCAGAGACGATCAGGCCGCAGCTGCTTGCCGTATTAACCAGCGAGCAACAGTGTGATTACCTGACCTCGGTAGGGGAAAAAGACGTCAACGGCGAAATGATCAGCGGCGATATTACCGCCACCCCGCTGGATGATACGCACGTGCTGCTCTCTACCCAATGCTGGGGCGCAGCTTACAATCAGGGATACGGTTTTTGGGTTACCGACAGCAGGCTTAAGGCAAGGCCCGTTGCCGTGACCAACGCGGCTCAGACCTATCGCAATGGCGTGATTACTAACGTCTTTCTGGGAAGCAGCGCCGGCAGCTGTGCGTCTACCGAAGAATGGGTCTGGGACGGCACGGCATTTCGTCAAAGCCTGGAGGCAATCAACGACGGCTGTTGGTTTCCTGGCACCCTTGGTGACAGAGTCATCCCTACGCGGGTATCAGAAATAAAACGAGAGGAAATAAAGTGAACAAACTGATGTTTTTAGGGCTGGCGACGTTATCTCTGTCGGCCTTTGCCAGCCAGAACGGCACCACCTTCGAACACAAAGACTGGGAAGTTGCCTGCGATAATACGCTGACCTGCCGCATTGCCGGTTATGCAAAAGAAGAGGATCCCTCCGGCTCCGTCTTGCTTACCCGCACCGCCGGACCCGGAACAGCCCTGACGGGCGAGGTAACGCTGGCAGATACCGCTGATGACAGCACGCCGGCGAAAAAGCTGACGCTGTGGATTGACGGGAAATCAGCCGGTGAACTCGTAGCGGCTGGCGATAACTGGCGGCTGTCGGCAAGCCAGACATCAGCACTACTTGATGCTGTTAAAGGCAGCGGTAAAGCCGAATTTAAAGGCGGTGCCAAAGTCTTCCAGCTTTCCGGCGAAGGGGCCTATGCCGTGCTGATGAAAGCAGATGACGTACAGGGGCGTATCGGCACGCCTGGTGCGCTGACCAAAAAGGGCAATAAGCCAGAAAACGGCGTAGCCCAGGCCGTACCCGCACCAGTGATCCAGGCGGCAAAAACCGAGAGTGGCGAACCTCGTTCGTTGACCGCCGCTGAAACGGCCGCGTTGAAGCCTCGCCTGCTGGCGACGGTTAATCGCAATGACGACGATATGTGCGACAACCTGTCTGCATCCACAGAAAATGCTCTTGCAGAAACCGATGGGTTAACCCTGACGCCGCTGGATGACGGCCACGCTTTGCTTTCTTCCCTGTGCTGGCGCGCGGCTTATAACGAAGGGTATGGCTACTGGGTTATCGATAAAGCGTTAAAGGGCAAGCCGGTGCTGGTGACGATTTCCGGATCGGACTATGAAAAAGGCGTGATTACTAACGTGCAGAAAGGGCGCGGTATCGCGGACTGCATGAGTTCAGAAAGCTGGGTATGGGACGGACAGGCTTTCCGTAAAAGTCGCGATGCCACGACCGGCATGTGTCGCTATATCCATGCTGGCGGCACCTGGGATCTCCCCACCCTGGTCACGGACGTGAAGCCTTTTTCAAAATAAAGGCTTTGCACGCATCGGGCGAGCCTGCTGGTTAGCGCTTTTAGCGGTGCCAGAAAGCCGGACAAACGATGTTCTGCGACAGGTCGGCCAGAGGCAGGCCCGTACTGGGCGTAACACACCAGACACGAGGCGTTGTTGGATGCCCGTGTCTTCACCGCCGATGCTGAACCGGTTTTCAGCTTGTGGGTATCAGGCTTCGTATCTGCCCAACCAGCGCTCTTTCAGAAGCGCTCCGACAATGGCCGCATCCAGCAGTGGGGAGGGTGGCAGGTAGTTTGCTTCGCCCAGCGCCAGCATCGTGGCCGTCAGCGGATTATCGTAACCCAGCGCATAGTCGGCCAGCAGCGATCCCGCAATGGTCTGCCTGGAGATGCCCGCGCCATTGCAGCCGCTGGCGGTATAAACCGTGCCGCTCAACGCCCCCCACACCGGCGCGCCGTTGCGGGTGACGCTGATAGTGCCTGACCAGCTATGCATCAGTCCGACATCCCGAAGCTGAGGGAAGATTTTGTCAAATGTAGCCCTGTGCAGCCGCGTGGCGGTAAAAGTTTGCCTCGCGGTCACCCGGCCATGCAGAGCAGGCACTACATGCTGACGAATCAAAATACGGCGATCGGCGGTATAGCGCAGCGTGGCGCCAGCGATGGCGTTAACCGGGGTCACGCCCCAGCTGCTCATCGCTGGCAGCCGCTGGCACTGCTCATCGGTTAGCGGCGCGGTCAGGCTGGCAAAAGTGGCCATAGCGGCCTGTTTGCTGATGCCGGGTGCCAGCTCACGGGAAAGGGCGGCCGTTGCCAGCATGACTTTTGGCGCAGAAAGCGTGCCAAACGGCGTAACGAGCCGATTTATTTTTCCGTAGTGAATAGCCATTACCGGCGTCATCTCATAGAGAATAACGTTTTCCGGCAGCGTGTCGGCCAGCCCAATCGCCAGGCTGGCGGGATTGAGCAACACCGCGCCCGGCGTATAAATGCCTTTGTGATAAAAATGGGTGCCCAGCTTTTGCGACAGCGTCTCGCGGTCAACGATCTTATAGTCCTCGGCCATTAACTCCAGATTATCGCGGTACTCCTGCAGCACGCTTTCGCTGCGCACATCGGCCTGACAGTGATATTTCCCTACCTGTTCCCACTCACATTCAAGCTCGCGATCCTTCACGATCGTTTTCAGTTCGTCGATCCCGGCCTGCAGCAGGGATCGATAATTCCGCGCTTTTTTCAGCTCCGCGGTCGAGCTGCCGATATTATGCGGCAGGCCGATGGCAAACCCTGAATTTCTGGCTGAGGAGCTTTCCGCCGCGCTGGCAGCATCAACCACCACGATTTTCAGGTTCGGATTGTGGCTGGCCAGCCGACGCGCAAAGGCCAGACCGGCAAAGCCTGCGCCGACGATAGCCCAGTCCGCTTCGCAGTCGCCACGCAGCGCAGGACGAAGCGCGGGCGTTTGGGGCAGCCAGCCGTTGTGGTTCTGATTAAAAGGTATGGAGGCATATTTCACTGTGATCGTCCCTGAACGAGGTATTCGTTAACAAAGCAGCAAGAGTAACACCGCGTTCGCTTACTCTTTTTTGTCATGTATCAAGCTATAACGTCACCATCAGACTTTGTCCGCTGGACGGGTAATTTCGTGGCATTGAGGAGCCAGAAGTGACCGGCAGCCGGTATGGCTGTTGACGTAGTATGCAGGTGCCGCGGCCTGCATGGCGTGATATCCCAGCAGCGCCTTTTTCAGGTTGCGCTGGCTGACTTCCTGGACGATTTGCGAGACAGCACCGGGTCCGAACCAGCAAGTCTCATTCAGAATCATTCTTTGTAGCCTCATCTTCTCCACCTGTTTCAATTTTTTAAAATAACCAGCGTTATTATCACCGGCTGGAAATATGTGGAGGAATGCGTGGGCGGGTATTGATTAAGATCAGGTCACGGCGAGTGTTCAGGACAGCGTGATAACTAACAGGGCTTATCTTTACGGTGGGGTTTGTTAATCTACAGGTCCATTAATTTAACAAGGTAGAGCTATGTTACGTGCAATCATGGCCGGCGTTTTGATGGTTTCCCCAATGATGGCCTTTGCCGATGCGGAACACCCTGAAGTCGACTGTATGAAAATTAAGGACTATGCGGCTGCAGGCGATAAAGCTTATAAAGCAAAGCAGTATGAAAAGGCACGCGACAGCTATACAGAACAGGTAGCCTGGAGTGAGAGCTGCCAGCTTTCAGATAGCGCTATTGCTGTAGCTTATAATAATGTGGCGCTGACCTGGATACGTCAGGGGGACTACCGTAAGGCAAAAGCCTGGCTGCTGATTGATGAGAAAGACGCCAGATCGCAATATAATCTGGGGTTAATAAAAGAGAAAATTGCCGCCTTACCGCAGCCTGCTTCGCCCGCCGGAGAATATTGGGAATACGCAGGAAAAGGAATGTGGAACAGCTACGATATCGCTGCGGAGCAGGACCACTATAAAATCAACTTTGATGGCGTCTCGCCAGGGGCGATGGCGATGTATTACGGCCCGAATATCGGCAGCCTTGAGGGAAAGGCGGTCATCAGGAACGGCAGAGGCGTACTGCAACAACGTGAGGACGGGGACTGGGGCAACTGCGACGTCACGCTAATCTTTACCCCGCTGGACCTAACCACCGAGGTAAAAGGCGACTGCGGATTTGGGCATAACGTCTCTGCCGCTGGCCATTATCTGCGGGTTAAATAACGGCATCAGGCTCAGGGCGTTCTGCCTGAGGGGCGTTGCGTGGGGTGCGCGGCGTGCGCGGTTCCCGTGGCGTTCTTGGTGCCCGTGGTTCGCGTGGTTCGCGCGGTTCCAGGGTTTCTCTGGGCGTGCGCGGCTGTCGCGGTGTACGCGGTTCGCGCGGTTTTTTTTCTGTCGGGGCTATTTTTTCCTGCACGCTGGCTCCTGGTAGGCGGCTGTCGACAGGCAGCTTAACAAAGGGGAGGGCAGGCAGGAAGGGGCGCATAAAAAGAGCGGGTTTCCCCGCTCAGATAGCGACTCGCTCTCTGCCCGCCGTCTCATGCGGGCAAGCTCATCCGTAGCGAGAAGGTCGGCAAGGCCGCTACTCGCTCTCCATAATGGACGCGGCAAGCTGCGCGCTGTCCGGCGTGTTGCCGATAAGTTCCGTCAGCAGGTTGTTTACCCCATCGCTCATCGGCGTGAAGTGGGTCTGCGGCGAGCGCGTCACCACGATAAACACGCCGACGCTATAGCGCGGCACCATCGCTATATAAGTAATAAAGCCTCCGCCCCCGCCGGTTTTCTGAATAATGCCCGGACGCCCGCCCTGCGGTGCCATATAAACCCAGCCCATGCCCAGTGCGGAGGCCTTGCCCGGGACATCCATGCCTTCAACATTGGTCAGCTGGTCGCGCTGGTAAATCATCGTCTGAATGCGATCTGCCTGCGGCGAACGCGCCTGCAAATCGGAAGACAGGAACTGCTGCATCCAGCGGCCCATATCCTCAGGCGTCGAATAAACGCCGCCGCTGCCGATAGCCGCCAGCGTATTGGTACAGGGGCTGGCGCCTTTTTCCGCGACCATCAGACGCGAACACTGCTCGGGCGAAGGCGTAAACGTCGTATCCTTCATGCCCAAAGGCCGGGTGATTTCACGCTGCAGTAGCGCCGGATAGGCCGTGCCGGCGGCGCGGGCCAGTGCATCGCCCAGCAGATCGAAAGCCAGGTTGGAGTAGGCGGCGCGGGTGCCCGGCGCGGCTTTCAGCTGGGCATGTTTCAGCCAGCTCCAGCGCTGGCTGGCGGTTGGCCAGACGAAAACAGGGCGGCTGGCCTTGCCGCCGGGCTGCTCACGGGGCAGGCCGCTGGTATGCGTCGCCAGGTTAAGCAGCTTAATCGTTTGGCCGGCATAGGTGGGCACCGCGCTGCCCGGCGGACTATATTTACTTAACGGATCCTCAAGCCGCACCACGCCTTTCTCCGCAAGCTTGACCAGCAGTTCACTGGTCATCAGCTTGGTCAGCGAAGCGATACGGATAACGGACGTTTTCTGCGGCCTGACGCTGCTGCCCGGGCGCACCGAGCCGAGACTGGTAAAAACGCGCTGGTTGGCATCAATCGCCACCATCGCCATCCCGGTCGCCTTGGTGTTATAGAAAATATTCTGCGCATAGCGATCGACAATCTGCGAGGCCAGTAAAGGATCGGGAGAAGTCCTTGCGGCCAGCGCGCCGAGCGGAAAAAGGACGCAGAGCGCCAGCAGGTGGAGTGGTTTCAACGGGCATATCCATCGGGAGCGGAAAAGTGCCCTTATACTAATCTTTTTCCTGGAGATGAAAAAAGAGCGGCGGCCCTCTTTTTTACGGGCCGCCGTTGGCCGTCAGGCCGCGTGAGGGTCCACTTTGAAAATGCCGATAGCGCGTGAAAGCTGTTCGGCCTGTTCCTGCAGCGATTGCGCGGCGGCGGCGGATTCATTTACCAGCGAGGCGTTCTGCTGGGTAACCTGATCCATCTGGGTAATCGCCATATTGATTTCATGGATGCCGGTGCTTTGCTCGTGGCTGGCGACAGAAATTTCGCCCATGATTTCCGTCACGTTTTTCACGGTAGACAGCACGTCTTCCATCGTGGTGCCCGCTTTGGCCACCTGCTTACCGCCTTCATCCACTTTATTGACCGAATCCTGGATCAGCTGCGCAATTTCCTTGGCCGCCGAGGCCGAACGCTGTGCCAGGTTTCGGACTTCCGAGGCGACCACAGCAAAACCACGGCCCTGCTCGCCGGCACGAGCGGCTTCTACGGCTGCGTTAAGCGCCAGGATATTGGTCTGGAAGGCGATGCCATCAATCACGCTGATAATGTCGACAATCTTTTTCGACGAGGTGTTGATCATTTCCATGGTGGTAACGACCTGATTCACCGCCGAGCCGCTTTGTAACGCCACTTTGGAGGCCAGCGCGGCCAGCTCGTTAGCCTGGCGAGCATTATCGGCGTTCTGCTTCACGGTAGAGGTAATCTGCTCCATCGCCGAGGCGGTCTCCTGCAGCGAGCTGGCCTGCTGCTCGGTACGCGAAGAAAGATCCATATTGCCCAGCGAAATTTCGCCAGAGGCGGTGGCAATCAGCTCGGTGCCGGAACGAACTTCGGTCACGATGCGCAGCAGGTTTTCATTCATGGTTTTCAGCGCCTGCATCAGCTGACCGGTTTCATCAGTAGAATTCACGCGGATCGCCGTGCGCAGATCGCCTGCCGCCACGTTTTCAGCAATTTTGACCGCCTCGCGCAGCGGCGTAACGATAGAGCGGGTCAAAAAGTAGCCCAGCACGACGGCCAGCAGCGCTGCCAGCGAGGAAAAAATGACTGTAATGCGGGTGGCGGTAGTGCCATCAGCGACGGCGTTGGCGCCTTCAGCCTGCAGCTGCCCGGACTGCGAATCGGCAAAACGCTTGACGATATCCAGATAGGCCGTCTGTGTCGGCGTTATTTTCATCAGCGCGTAATCGGCAGCCGCCTCCTGATTGCCCGAGCGCACTAAATTAAGCAGCTCGTTTTTGGCCGATTCAAACTGCTGTGCCGCCTCTTTGACCGCCTGAATTTTTCTGATGCCGACCTCGGTGGTTTGCAGTCTGGCAATGTGTTCTATGGCCTGGTTGGTTTGCTGTGTCACGCTATCCAGCTGGCCGTAACGTTTCACATTTTTTTCCGGATGCGCCGTCTCAATAACCATCCCGCGCAGGTACTTTATCTGCTCGTTAACCCCATCGCGCGCGTCAAAGGCCAGCCTTACCTTGATGTAGCGATCGTTAACAATGCGATCCACCGCACCGTTAATGCTGCTGATTTTTACGATCGCCGTTACGCTGACCACGATTAATAGAAATATCACCAGGCCAAACGCCGCGCCGAGACGTACGCCAACTTTCAAGTCTTTTACAGATATCATCCGGGATGTTCCTTGCTGTTTAAAAAAGAGCCACTGAGGAAACCTTTAACATTACAAGGGCATTAAATCGGCACCAGAGAGGAAAACTTGACGGTGTTGTGAGCGAAATCGCGCATAAGGTAGGGTCGGGAAAGAAAAAAGCGAAGGGATTTCCCCGGCTGGTTCGCCGGGGAAACAGGCGTTTACTGAACCGGCACGATATTCAGGCTGACCAATCCGATACCGAGCTGACGGGCAGTGAAACCGGCTACCGCGCCTTCAACAGTGGTTTCTGGCGCGGCAGGTTTGAGCGTTAACAGTCGTGCCCGGGTGGGATTGTTGAGACGGATGCTGACCGTGGTGTCTCCGTGGCCCAGGTGGAACGTCTGCTCGCTATCGCCAATTTTTACGGTAAAAGGGCGTTGGCTGTTGGTGCCAAATGCGCGTGCCGTCAGGACCAGATCGAACGTTTCCGGCAGTGGTTCAAGCCAGGTAATGCTGACTTCGGGAAGCAGCCCGGCATCCGACCAGCGCCCGCCCCAGGGTTCGATATAGGAAAGGCCGCTGACCTTCTGTACTTGTTTGGGCAAACCGGGCAGGGCAAACAGGATGGCCTCGGAAGAATATCTCAGGTCGTCATCGGCAACGCGCAGTCGGGTCACGGTTTGCTGATAGCGGGCCTCGCTTTGATTCCCGATTTGGCGAAAGCCAACGCGGCCCTGCGTTACGCCGGGCTTCAGCTCCCGTATCGTCGGCGGTGAGTTTAGCGTGCCGTCGGCGACGCAAAGCTGCCGGTTCAGCGCCAGTTTTTCATCCCAGACGGCGCCCATTTTATAACAGCTGTCTATCCAGACAAATTTCTCATCCGGCGAAAAATTTGCCAGCTGCTGTTTCAGCGGGGGCGCCAGGTAGACATCGAATTTCGGCTCGATTTTGTCTGGTTTAACCGAAAGCAGCAGCGGTAATTTGAAATGCACACCGGCAAAGCCGAAGGTGTTATGCACCGTATCCGTTTTATAATCGGAAATCGTTTTTGGGAAATTCCACAGCTTAATCACGTCCGGCTTCCACTCGTTTATCTTCTCTTTGATATTCAGATACGTCTCTGCAAGAGAAGCAGAAGAGAGGCTACTGCGCCCCAGGCCGATAAAATTATCCCCCCCCAGCGCATCCAGCACCGTCGCGCCGTTGTCCAGCGTGCTGCGCTTAACCGGGACGACTTTACCGTCGGGGTTATCACCGCGCAGCATAAAGAAAAGGTTGCTGCGCTCGTGCTGATTCAGGTATTTCCAGGCAGTATTGTTCATCGCCAGGTGATCGGAGCTGACCACGATTATCGTATTTTTAAACCAGGGCGTAGCGCGGATCCTCTCTATCAGCCGCGCAATATGCTGCTGGCTACAGGCGACGGCGGCGAAAGATTTGTTTTGTTTGCCTTCCCACAGGTAGCTTTTTCGCTGGCAGCTGCGTGAGATGAATCCGTCGGGATGGTGTGTGTCTACCGTCAGGGCAAACAGCGAGAAGGGTTTTCCCTGCTGCGCCAGTTCAACATATTTATCGTAGACGCTGTCCAGTACCGTATCGTCATACCAGCCCCAGTCATTACGGTAGGCGGGATCTTTCACCACGCTTTTTAGTTCGTTGAAACCATACAGATGATCGAACCCATGTGAGGAGAGAAACAGATCTTTGCCGGCAAAGCTCAGGCTGGCGCCCTGATAAAAGTAGTTTTGATAGCCTGCCGCTTTCAGGATGTCCCCCAGACAAATATTCTGCGGATAAAAGGTAGAAAGCGAGCTGGAGGCATTGCCGTCGAAAGGGGCAAAAAGCGGGATACCGCACTGCGAGGCGACCATACCCGCAATGGTATATTCCGTGCCGGGCAGCTGCTGAGTATGACTGAAATCCAGCGAGCCGGCCTTGATGGCATTGAGTTCCGGCGCAAGGTTGGGGAAGGCTTCTTCATTAAAGTAGGTGCGCTCCAGGCTCTCGGCGTAGATATAAACCAGATTAGGTTTATCGCCGCGTATCTGCGTGCCCGGCACCTTATAGTGCGCATAAAAATCGGAGTCGCCTTTGCCCAGCTGTGATTTCAGCAAATCGCTGACCTGCTGATAAGCGGGCGTGGTTTTAATTGAGGCCAGCGCCAGCACAATCGCCAGCAGACCACAGAGCTTGCTGCCGCTGCGTTTCCTGCCGTGCCGTAAAATCCGGGCGAGCAGCGCAAACAGGGCCACCAGCGCAATAACCATTCCCCCTGCCGGCAGCAAATATTTACTGACCCCGGCGCCGCTCAGACTATTGGTAAGCGTATAGATAACCGCATCGTTGATGCCTTCGCCCGTAAAGTAATTGCTCGCGAGTAGCGAAGCGTTCAGCACGATATAAAGGCCAAGCAGTAAAATAATCGCGGAAAACCCTAGCCTGTTTTTTCTGGCTTTCCAGCTGTACAGCAGGGCAGAGGCGATGAAAAGAAGCAATGAAAGTGATTCAGATCCCATTATTTTTTATATTCTCCGAAAAAGGCAGTCCCTGTCGACATTACACGCCAATTTGTAGCGAATCTGTCAATCTAACGCAGCCGGTGAAGGCTGGCAATAACGGCTCAAAGGATAAAAATGACCGCCGTCACGGCGATAAACTTTTGTCGGAGGAGGGCGTTAATGTTGGGTTTTATGCGCCAGGGGACGATCGGCGTAGGAGAGGGACAAAAATAAATTAATTAAAGATTAAGGCCTTCGCTGCCGAAAACCTGGTCAGGCTCTCATAAGCCTGGCGGGCGGTGAGTAAAAAACCGCGAACGCCATCGTCTGAGCCGGAAACAACAGAAGGTAATGGGCCAGAGTTTTTAGCATTTCTAAAACAAACAGAGATAAGAGATTTTACAAAAGCCATTTATATCCGCTGTGCTGCCGCGTTTCGCCCCTATAATCGCGCGCAAAATTGGCTTTATGTGACGTTTTTTCTATTTTTTTCGTCCTTAATTTTCTGGCAATGCTTTACAGGGCTACATAATGTTAACAAAAATGCGCGTGTTAAGTCAGGCTGTTGGCCTGGCGCTGGTGGTGGGCGGAGCGTCTTTTGCTGCTCATGCAGAAGTAACGCTGATCAAACAGGATCCGCAGGCTGGCGATCCGCTGAGCCGTCTGAATTTCACCGTAGGCGGCAGTATTCGCCCACAGTTTAATAACCTGACCGGCGATGACGGCAAAAATGCCTACCGTCGTAATGGCTTTGACGGCGGCACTCGTTTCCGTTTTCTGGCCGATTACTACCTGTTTGATGACGTCAGCTGGGTAGGCTATTACGAGCTGGGCGTCAATATCCCGGCGCTGTTCGACTGGGACAATCATTATGCAGACAAAGCGCATGATACCAGCCGCCGTATGCTTTACACCGGTTTCCAGAGCAAGACCTGGGGTAAACTCACCTTCGGTCAGCAGAACAGCGTTTATTACGATGTGGTCGGCGCAAAAACGGATATCTGGGATTATGACATGCTGGCGCAGGCGCCAGGCAACGGTATCAATGGCGACTACGACGGCTCTTACCGTTCACGCAAAATGCTGAAGTATAAAAATACCTTCGGTAATGCGGACGTGCTGGCTTCTTATCTGTTTGCCGATAACGAATTTTTACCGGGCAACGGCCTGCGTTACAAGCGCCAGGGCGGCGGCTCGCTGGGTGTGGATTATCACCTGAGCAAAAATCTGACCTGGGGTACGGCGTGGAACTTTACCCGCGCTGATATGCGTAATCCGGGCACGGGCGACGACAAAACCTGGAATCAGAATATTTACGGCACGTCCCTGAGCTGGAAGCCGGATAACTGGACCTTCTCGTTTGGTGGTGGCTATTATCAGAACTACCTGCTGAGCACGAAAAAAGGCGTGGATAACTACTTCGCTGGCGATGCGTGGGGGATCGAATATCTGGCAGGCTACACCATTCCGGTGGGCAACTACGGTCTGAAAACCTTTATGCCTTACGTGATGGGCGACCGCCTGGAATACGTTAACGATCGTGATTACCAGCGTATCGATAACGGCGTGGGTGTGACCTTCCAGCTCGATTACGGCTTCCGTGTAGATTACGAACACGTCTTTACCTCAAGCAGCAATAACCTGGGCGACATGAACCTGGTGCGTCTGCGTTACGACTTCTGATGTTCACCATCCCCGGCAAAAGCCGGGGATGGTTCCTTCGCTACGCTATCGTCAACGTTTTAAAGCTCACCCGTCACATACTGTGCCACGCCGTTACCGAAGCTCCAGTCGCCTTTTTCATTGGTGATAAAGCTGATCATGACATCGGCCGGCAAAATGCCGCAGCTTTCTTTGAATTCGCGACACAGTTCCGCCATAAAAAACTGCTTTTGTTCATCGCTGCGCGGGCTGGTAAACACCCTGACCATCACCAGGTTATCGGTACGCGTCAGGCCCAGGCCCGTATCTTCAAACACCATCTGATAACGCTTGTTTTCGTGAACAATCTGGTAGCGATCGCGTGGCGGCACGTGGAAAGCGGCCAGCACGGCACGGTGTGCAGCATCCAGCAGCGTTTTCATTTCTGATTCAGAACGGCCCTGGATAACATCAAATTGCAGTAATGGCATAGTTTCCCCTTGCTATATCCGGTGAGAGCAGTAGCGCGACAGGGTTTACTGTAGAGGCATTACCGCAGGGGAAAAAGCGCTATAGTTAAAATGATTATTTATTATAGTGAACAATCGAGATGGATATTAAAACCAATGCGCTGTGGTTACATCTTTACTGGCTAACCGTGCTGGCAGAGCAGGGCAGTTTCACCCGTGCGGCCGACCGGCTGGAAGTCAGCAAGGCGGCCATGAGTCAAAAAATCAAAGAGCTGGAACAGCAGGCGGGCGTACCGCTGGTGACCCGGACTACCCGCACCCTGCGCCTGACCAGTGCTGGCGCAAAGCTGGTCGAGGAACTGCGTGCGCCTTTTGCTCAGATAGAACAAAGTTTTTTTAGCGTGCGTGATTCAGCCGGGCCGCTACGGGGCCTGATCCGCGTTACCGCCCCGGTTGCTTTTGCCCGACAGCAGCTGGTGCCGCATATCACTGCTTTCCTGCGGCAACATCCTCAGGTTCGCGTACAGCTCGAAGTTTCCGATCGGCTGGTTTCTCTGGCCAGTGAAGGCTTCGACGTGGCCATTCGTCACAGCGATACGCTGCCCGATACGCATGTAGCGCTCCCGCTGTGCGACACGCGTGCGCTGGTTGTGGCGTCACCGGCCTATCTGAGCAAGTACGGTCAGCCGCAGACTCCGCAAGCGCTGAGCGAACATCAATGCCTGTATTATCCACGCGGGACAGAAGCGCCTCACTGGACGTTTAGTCGTGAGAACGACAGCGAAAGGGCAGTGATTAATGTTAGTGGCCCGTTTGCGACCAATAACAGCGAATCGATCAGGGATGCCGCGCTGGAAGGATTGGGTATTGCCCTGTTGCCCGACTTCAGCGCACAAAGTGCACTTGCCGACGGACGGCTGGTAGAAGTCCTGCCACAGTGGCGAACAGTAGGCGCTTTCGCGGATCGTCTCTATATTGTGCGCCCCTGGTCCGCTCAAGTTCCGCGGGCCGTAAACGGGTTTGTGCACTGGCTGCGTGATGCCTTTGATCGGCAGCGGAAGAGCGCTGTGGGCGCGTAAGCTACCTTTGTAAGCGTGACCTTAGAAAAACGCTACGGCCTGATTGCCGTTGATTGGAAGGCGAATATAGATGCACCGGCTGGTAAAAATGTTGCCGCTGACGGCACGCCAAAAGCCTGCTCAGCTGGCCCGCTTCAGTGACGACGGCGCTTTGCTGGTGATAATAGGTGACGAAGAACCCGTTTAACGGCGAAGTCACCGCTCTGTGAGAGGTTACGGGACGGCGGTTTCAGCCTGGATAATGCCGATTGCCCATGAAGCTGATGGCACGCTGAGCGTGATTGCCACACCGTCCTCAGGAAGAGACTGCGAAGGGCTGAGCTATGTTACGCTTCCCTGAAAGAGAGGAGAAAAAGGGATGGAAGTAGAAAACCATAACATCAACGATATCCTGGCACCGGGGCTTAGCGTGATTTTTTGCGGCATCAATCCGGGAAAATCCTCTGCGCATACCGGGTTTCATTTCGCCCATCCGGGCAATCGTTTCTGGAAAACGATCTGGCAGGCCGGGTTTACCGAACGGCAGCTAAAGCCGGAAGAAGAGCAGCAGCTGCTGACTACGCGCTGCGGCATTACCATGCTGGTAGAAAGGCCCACCCGTGAGGCAACGGAGCTTTCCGCTGCAGAACTTCGTGACGGCGGCAAATTGCTGGTGGATAAGATAGGACAGTATCAACCCAGAGCACTGGCGGTCTTGGGTAAGCAGGCCTATAAGCAGGCTTTTGGCGTCAGTAAAGTCACATGGGGCAGGCAGCCGCATAAGCTGGG
>Ga0157358_1000320_pt1 | contig 19471 bp, 16 predicted proteins | sample AttcapACBM2_FD_111484 | JGI IMG/M metagenome (GOLD analysis project Ga0157358, IMG submission 111484) | Fungus gardens microbial communities from leaf cutter ant in Botucatu, State of São Paulo, Brazil - Atta capiguara ACBM2 | ecosystem: Host-associated > Fungi > Mycelium > Unclassified ... | reverse complement strand
CTGGAAGTGCTGCGCGCCGAGCTGGGCCATGTCTCTGCCGAACGCGTGCTTTCCGGGGCCGGTCTGGTCAACCTTTATCGTGCGATTGTTAAAGCTGATAACCGTGAGCCGGAGAACCTGAAGCCGAAAGATGTTTCTCAGCGCGCGCTGGACGACAGCTGCATCGACTGCCGTCGTGCCCTGGCGATGTTTTGCGTGATTATGGGCCGTTTTGGTGGAAACCTGGCGTTAACCATGGGCACGTTCGGCGGCGTCTACATCGCTGGCGGCATCGTGCCTCGCTTCCTGGAATTCTTCAAGGCTTCCGGTTTCCGCGCCGCTTTTGAAGATAAAGGGCGTTTTAAAGATTACGTGCAGAATATTCCTGTTTATCTGATTACGCATGACAAGCCTGGCCTGCTGGGCGCGGGTGCGCATCTTCGTCAGACGTTAGGCACCATCCTGTAAGCTGCCCTGTCGTCGCCGTAGCGCGGTGTGACTAAGCAGCACCCTTAAAAAGGCCGGTTTTCCGGCCTTTTTTACAGCCGCATCAGCTGGCGAAACTCCCGTACTTTACTGCGGCTGACCGGCACCTGAAACTCCAGGTCGCGCAGCTTCAGGATATAAGTGTTGTTAAACCAGGGTTCGATTTCGCGGATCTTGCTCAGATTTACGCAGTAGGATCGATGGCAGCGGAAAAAAGCCTCGTCGGGCAAGCGGCTGCAAAATTCAGTGATATTCATCGACATCACATACTCTTCCCGCCGCGTATAAACAAACGTCATTTTCTCGTGGGCTTCGGCGTAATAAATATCGTCGATGTCCGTCACGATAATGCGCTCGTCCCTCGTCAGGTTAATGGTGTGCGTCTGGCTACGCGGGCTGTCTGCACCGCCGGTAGCGGCCTGCTGCAGCGTATTTTCCAGCTTGCGCAGCATCGTGATAATACGCATCTCATGATAGGGCTTGAGAATATAATCAAACGCCTCCAGCTCGAAGGCTTCTACCGCGTGCTCTTTATAAGCGGTGATAAAGACAATGTGCGGACGATGCGCAAATTTACTGATGTTTTGTGCCAGCAGCATGCCATCCAGCGAGGGAATATTAATATCCAGGAAAATCACGTCAGGCTGGTGGGTTTGCAAATATTTCAGCACGTCCAGACCGTCGTCGAACGTGGCCTCGATTTGCAGCTGGCTGTGCTGGCGGATCAGCCAGCTCAGTTCCTGTTGCGCCAGAAATTCATCTTCCACAATAATGGCTTTCACAGCGTTTTCCCGGTTAACAGGCCCTGGGCCGTCAGTGAGACACGTTCGGGCAGCGTCGCCCCTTTTTTATTAATATAAAAGGCGATTTCGGTGCCCGGCTGGCGGCGGTGAATATGCAGTCCTTCGCCGTAAAGCAGCCTGACGCGATGGTGCACGTTAAGCAGGCCTATCTTGTTGCCGGGCATCTCGTTACGTTCGACGCGCCGGATCACCTCTTCACTGATGCCGTTGCCCGTATCCCGTACCGTAATACGTATCCGCTCGCCCGCGTCCTGCACGCTGATAGTGACCACGCCTTTACCGCGACAGGGATGCACGCCGTGCACGATAGCATTTTCCACCAGCGGCTGGATCAGCAGGCTGGGCAGCGAACAGCGAATATCTTCATCAATCTCATAAATAACCGTCAGCTTATCGCCAAAGCGCGCCTGTTCAATGGCGATATAATCTTTGATCTGGTAAAGCTCTTTCTTAATATCGATGATTTCGTCGTCGTTCAGCTCAAGGTTGTAGCGCAAATAGCGCGAAAGGTTGCCGATCAGCTGCCTGGCGGTATCGGGATTCAGGCGAATCGACGACGAGATGGCGTTCAGTGCGTTAAACAGAAAATGCGGATTGATTTTGCTTTGCAGGGCGCGCAGCTCGGCTCTGTTGGCCATCTCACGTAGCTGTTCAGCCCGGGACACTTCCAGCTGGGTGGAAATAATCTGCGACAGGCCAATGGCCATCTCCCGCAGCGACCAGGTGATGCGGTGGGCATGGCGATAATAAATCTTCAGCGTGCCGGTGACTTCCCCCAGTTCCCGCAGAGGAATAACAATCATCGAGTGAATTTCCGGCGTGCGGTGCGCCTCGTCATTATTGCGAATAATGATTTCGCCGTTAGCGATGGCTCTGGCCGTGGTTGGGCTGATGCCGTCGTCGCCTTCGCGGTAATTTTGTTCACCGACGCCGACATAGGCCAGGATCTGATTTTTATTGGTTATAGCGACGGCGTCCGCACTGATATCGTCGCGAATAATTTCGCATACTTTACGCAAAGAGCGGCTGTTGACTCATCGGAACAGCGGCAGCGTTTTATTGGCAATATCCAGTGCCAGCTTGGCCTGCCGGGCGGCTATCGCCTCTTTTTCTCCCTCAACGCTCTGGATCAGCAGCACGATCAGGCCGATGCTGACCGCGCCCAGGATCATTGGTACGGCGATCTCTTCGACGATGGACAGGCCCAGCTCGTAAGGTTTTGCCCAGGCCAGAATCAGGATCATCGTTAACGTTTCACACAGCATCCCACCGATAATGCCGATGCTCCAGCGCCGCGTTTTGGCAACCTTCAGGTTGATCCAGCCTGCGGCGATGCCCGCGATAATACTGGTAATCAAACAGGGTACGGAGGTCACGCCGTGGATGTCGATTAAAAATCGGTGCAGCCCGGCCACCACGCCGGTGACGATACCGACCCAGGGGCCAAACAGGATACCGCCAGCCATAATCGCGATAGTGCGCACGTTCACCAGCGAACCGTCAACGTCAATGCCGCTCCAGGTACCAAAAAGTGCAAACAGCGAAAAGATAGCCGTAACCGCCATCAGCTCCTGGCGGGAGTGCTCATCCTTCTGTAGCAGTTGACGGAAATGGCGAGTGCGTGTCATAAAAAACAGGCAGATAAGCATGAGGGCGGCGCGGTCCAGTACTGCAAGTAACATCTCAAACATCGAATGCACGGGCGCCTCGGCTGGCGGAGAAAGAGTAGCGACATAATAAGGAAAGCGAACGGGATGCGCCAGGCAAGCCGATACTGATTGCAGCCGATCCCGGTTTGGATCAATTTTATTGTTTCTGGCCGTGTGAACATTATTGCGATAGCCGTGTTGCTAAAAGAGGAAAACCAGGTAACAAAAAGGGGATGTATTTTTCAGGCGCAGACGGATTACCTTCACCGGCACGCGGCCGAAAAGCTTGCCTGTCGACATCCCACTGTAGCGGCGGCTTTTTTCTGTTTCGAGGCGATTATGCAACTAACCACCGAAAGATTAGTGCTGGAAAAGCTCCAGCCGGAAGACTGGCCGCTGTTTCACGAGGTGCACAGCGATCCCGTCAGCATGCAGTTTATCAGTGCCGTGCCGCCGCTGGCGGATATCCGTCAGCGCTTTCAGACCCGGCTACAGCCTTGGGAAGTCACCAGCCTGCATATGCTTTGTGTCACTGTACGGCTGCGAGAAAGCGGTGAGGCGATAGGGCTGATAGGCGCAAACGCCGAATGGACGCCCTCACGGCAGGCCGAAATCGGTTACTCGCTGCTGAACCATTTCATCGGTAAAGGTTACGGGGGCGAGGCACTCGGTGCGCTTGCTGCTTATCTGTTCGTGGAATGCCGCTTCCACAAATTGACCGCGCAGGTAGTGGAGGGCAACTGGCCTTCACGACGTATTCTGGAAAAAAATGGTTTTCGGCTTGAGGGAACGCTAAGGGACAACTATCTGCTGCGTGGCGAGTGGGTTAACGACTGGTTGTTCGGCAAGCTCGAATCAGATTAATTGGGCTCGACAGCCTGGTAAGCTCTGCGCTATGTTGATTATTCGACCATCTTCTGGTCAACGTCGCTCGGACGGTTCCGGGCGCTAACGTACTCAGAGGTTTCTATGGCAGATCGTGACGCACGCCGTTTTTCCCGTATTGAACGTCTTCCTCCCTATGTTTTTAATATCACCTCCGAACTTAAGATGGCGGCGCGCCGTCGTGGCGAAGATATTATTGATTTCAGCATGGGGAACCCGGATGGCCCCACGCCACCCCATATCGTTGAAAAACTCTGTTCGGTAGCACAAAGAGAGGACACGCACGGGTATTCGACCTCGCGCGGCATCCCGCGTTTGCGCCGGGCTATTTCACGCTGGTACGCCGATCGTTATCAGGTGGAGATTGACCCGGAGTCAGAAGCGATTGTCACTATCGGCTCAAAAGAGGGGCTGGCGCACCTGATGCTGGCCACGCTGGATCATGGCGATACCGTGCTGGTGCCTAACCCCAGCTACCCTATCCATATTTATGGTGCGGTGATTGCGGGCGCTCAGGTTCGCTCCGTGCCGCTGGTGGAAGGCGTGGACTTTTTTAACGAGCTGGAGCGCGCTATCCGGGAAAGCTATCCTAAGCCCAAAATGATGATCCTTGGCTTTCCCTCCAACCCGACCGCGCAGTGCGTTGAGCTGGACTTTTTCGAACGCGTTATCGCGCTGGCAAAGCAGTACAACGTGCTGGTGATCCACGATCTGGCCTATGCCGATATCGTTTATGATGGCTGGAAAGCGCCGTCAATTATGGAAGTGCCGGGCGCTCGCGACGTGGCGGTAGAATTTTTTACGCTGTCCAAAAGCTACAATATGGCGGGCTGGCGCATCGGTTTTATGGTGGGTAACAAAGAACTGGTGGCTGCGCTGGCGAGGATCAAAAGCTATCACGATTACGGTACCTTCACGCCGTTGCAGGTCGCTGCCATCGCCGCGCTGGAAGGCGATCAACAGTGCGTGAAGGATATTGCGCAGCAATACAAGCGTCGCCGCGACGTGCTGGTGAAAGGGCTGCATGAGGCGGGCTGGCAGGTGGAAATGCCCAAAGCTTCGATGTATGTCTGGGCGAAAATTCCGGATCATTACGCCCGGATGGGATCGCTGGAATTTGCCAAACATCTGCTGCAGGAAGCGAAAGTCTGCGTCTCGCCCGGCATCGGTTTTGGCGACTACGGTGATACGCACGTGCGCTTTGCACTGATTGAAAACAGCGATCGTATTCGTCAGGCGGTGAGGGGCATTAAGGCGATGTTCCGCGCCGACGGCATATTGCCAGGAACACTGAAAAACGAGGCGGAATAGGGGCCGGCAGGCGCTGTGCCTGCCTTTTGCGCTATCTGAGCGGGCTACAGCATCAGATAAAAAGTGCCTGCCCAGGCCAGCAACAGAAATGATATGCCCATTAATGCATATTTCACGATAAAACTCCTCTGAGCGATAGTGGCCGGAAGCGGCGTGACCGCCTTTTCCGGCTCTGCCCGTCGGCTTCTCTGACGGGATTGCCCGCTAATTTACCCGCTCCGTCCGGCAAAATAAAGCCAGCTTATCCAGGAATTATCTTTTTTTTCAGCGACCTGCTTGCAGCCAGCAGGGCAAATAAACCCACTGCTATCGGTTAGCGGGACAGCTCTGGCACCACCGACATGCCCACCTTCAGGCGCGCCAGATCGGGCTGGCCCGGTTCAAGCAGGATCTTAACCGGCAAACGCTGCGTCACTTTTGTGAAGTTGCCCGTTGCGTTATCGGCGGTAATGGCGGCAAAAGTCGAACCGGTCGCGGGCGCGATGCTGTCCACGTGGCCCCGCAGCGTGACGCCAGGCAGCGCGTCCACACTTAACGTGACGCCCGCACCCGCCTGCACATCTGCCAGCTGCGTTTCCAGAAAGTTTGCCACCACATACGTTTGCTGCAGCGGCACAACGGCCATCAGACGCGTACCCGCAGAGACCCAGGCGCCCTGACGGGCGGAACGCTGGCCGACGGCACCATCGATTGGCGCGGTAATAACGGTATAGGAAAGGTTCAGCCGGGCCTGATCGACGCTGGCTTTGGACGCGGCGATATCGGCATTAGCCTGACGCAGGCTGGCTTCCAGCACGCCCACGGCTTTACGGGCAGCCAGCGCGGCGGCCTGGCTTTGGCGCAGCTGGGCCGACGCTTCCTGCATTGATGCGCTGGTTTTCTGCTGCTCGTCCGCCGTCGCCGTACCGCTTTTCAGCAGGCGACGATAGCGTTCGGCATTCTGCCCGGCGTAATTCAGGGTCGCCTGGCTGGCCGCCACGGCGGCATCATTTTGCGCAATGGTCGCCTGTTGCTGTTCAAGCTGGGCCTGTACGCTGGTCAGCTTTGCCTGACTGACCTCCAGGTTCGCTTCGGCGGTTTCCAGCGCGACGCGATAGTCGCGATCGTCAATCGTCGCCAGCGTCTCGCCGGCTTTTACCTGCTGGTTATCGCCAACGTTAACGGTACGAATATAGCCGGAGACTTTCGGCGCAACGGAGGTATAGTCGGCGGTCACTACGGCGTCATCGGTACGGGCCTGATGACGGCTTATGGCCGACCAGACGAAAAAGGCGATCCCCAGCAGGACCAGCAGCAGCAGGGTCAGCGTTAAGGTTCTTTTGGCAGGTGTGAAGCTCATCGTTATTATCTCACGGCTTTAGTTTGAATAAGAGTTTGCGGCGGCCAGACGCGTTTGGGCAGCCAGGCAGTCAGCAGCACCAGCAGCAGGGCAAAGCCGATCAGCAACAGGTAGGCGTCGCTGATGCTAAGGATCACCGCCTGGTGTTTAAGCAGCGTGGCGAAATGACTCAGGTTTTCGGGCGAGCTGGCCGAACCGTCCAGCAGCAGCGGCTGCATCACCGAAGCATCAGCGCTGTTTGTCGCCGTCATCAGCCAGGGATGATTGCCCAGCCGATCGACCAGATGATGCGAATGAAACTTTTCCCGATGCGTCAGGAAGTTTTCGACAAGGCTACCGGCCGCCACGCTGGAAAAGCCACGCACGGTATTAAACATGGCGGAGGCGTACGGCCCTTCAGGCGGCAGAACCACGCTGGTCGCGCTCATCAACACCGGCAGGATCAGCATCGGTTGACCAAAGGCCTGTAATACCTGGATTAGCCAGAAATTTTGCCTGGCCCAGTCATCGGTCAGCTGCGAACCCAGCAGGCACGATACGCTGAGCAGCGCGGCACCGCAGGTCAGCATCCAGCGGCAGTCAATCCAGCGCAGGTTCAGCAGGAAGGCCATAAAAGGCGCAATCAGCAGCTGCGGCAGGCCGATAGTCAGCGCCAGCGGCGCAAACTGCACGGTGCGGAACCCTTCCACCTGACCGAAATAGGCCGAAGGCAGGGCGGAGCCGGAAAGCGCCACCAGCAGTACACCTGCCAACACCAGCAGCCCGTGCGTTAAATTTTTACGCTGTAGCAGCTGTAGCTTAAATAACGGGAGCGGATGCGACCACTCGTTGATGAAAAACGCCACCAGGAGCGCCACGGAGGCGCATAACATGCCGGCAATCAACGGTGACTGCAGCCAGTCGAGCCGCTCGCCCTGCGTCAGCGTAAGCACCATCAGCGCGATACCGCTACAGCCGGTTAGCATGCCAAACAGATCAATTTGCTTAAACCGCTCCAGGCGCAGCGGATCCTGAGGCAGTCCCCAGCTAATCAACAGCCCGGCAAGCAGCATCGGGGGCACAATTTGCCAGAACACAAACTGCCAGCCTACGGCATCGGTCCAGAATGCCGCCAGCGAGGCGGCCAAATTAGGGCCAAAAGTGGCGGTTAAGGCATAGGCTGATAATCCGTAAAGCTTGATGCCCGGTGGTAAAAAACGCAGCGCTACCGTCATCAACAGCGGCGGGAGCGCGCCGCCGAACAGGCCCTGAACGATGCGCAGACTGATAAATAACCCCGGCGTCGCGGCAAAAGGCTGTAGCACGCCGGTTAGCGCAAAACCGAACGCTACCGCCAGCGCGAAGCGACGCAGCGAAAAGGTGACGGCAAACCAGGGCGCGACCATCATGGCCGCGACTTCGGCAGCCTGATAGGCAGAAGTAATCCAGGTTGCCCGATCGTAACTAAAACCGATGGCGGCGCGGACATCCGCCAGCGCTAAATCAGTTACGCGATCGTTCAGACCTGAGGTTAGTGCAGCAATCAGCACCCCCACCAGCCCCAGCGCCAAACGCAGAGTAAAAGGATGAGGGGCCGGTGCGGCAGGTTGAGCATTCATAGCCGGTGCTCCGCAAGCAAAGATAGAGTGATGCAGTGTATTGCATTGTGATACATTGGCGGCCGATGTTACAGGGTGAGCGGCTGTATTGCAATGCGATACAGCCTGCCGGAGAGGGGAAAAGAGTGCTACAGTATCGCCATCAACAAGGAAGGAGATTCCATGTCTGAACCTGCAGCTTTGCGCGATGAAGAGCGTACCGGCGGTATTCAGGTCATCTCACGCGCGGCAAAAATCCTGAACGCTCTGGGCGACCGCCCCAATGGCATGAGCCTGGGCGAAATCGCACAGGCTGTCGATCTGCCTCGCTCAACCGTACAGCGTATCGTCAGCGCACTTGATTCGGTACAGCTGGTGCGCAGCCAGGGCGCAGGCGGCGTGAGGCTTGGCCCGGCACTGCTGCGGCTGATTGCCAGCGTCCATACCGATGTCGTGGCGATTGTACAGCCCTGGCTGCAGGCGCTGAGCACCGCCACGGGCGAAACGGTGTCGCTGGCCCGCGCCAGCGGATTGCAGCTGGCCATCGTGCACTATGTGGTAGCCGATCGCGAGCTACGTGTGGTGCCGCGCATCGGGCTGAACCTGCCGCTTTACAGCACCTCGGGTGGCCGGGCGCTGCTGGCGCTGGAGAGTGACGAGGAAGCGCGGGCGTGGGTAGGTGATGCCTATGAAGCGATAACCGAACTGACCGTCAAAGCGTATCCTGATTTGATGGAAAGACTGCAGGAAATCCGCCGCACCGGTCTCTCTTACGATCGCGGCGAGACGCTGGAAGGAATCTCTACCATGGCGGTAGCGATAGATACCATACTGGGGCGCTTTTCCGTCAGCCTACTGGTGCCTTCTGCCCGTTTTCAAAAGCACGAAGCGCTCTTTCGTGAAGAGATCCTGAAGTGCAAAGAGGCGTTGGTGGATGAGATCGGCAAAGCGGCTTTACGTGACTAACAGGAGTGGCAAATGAAAAAGCTTTTAGTGGCGGTGGATAATTCGGCGCTGGCGCGCAAGGTAGTGGCGTTGGCAACGGAGCAGGCGCGCGCGCTTGACGCGGACGTGGTGGTATTGTGCTGCGTCGATGCCAGCTATGCCAGTACGACGGCGGATTACGTCATTGAGGCGGGTGAAAATCCCGGCGATTTTGGCTGTGCGATGGATGAGCAAAACACGGCGGAAGCGGCCGTTCGCCAGGCGCTGGCCGAGCTGCAGGGCAGCGGCGTTCGCGCGACGGGACGGGTGCTGGCAGGGGAATCGGCCGAAACCATCGTCGCCCATGCCAACAATATTGGCGCCGCGATGATCATCATGGGCCGCCGCCATCTCTCTTCTTTCAACCGCCTGCTGAAAGGGTCGGTCAGCGCGGCCGTTATTGAGCGCGCCAGCTGCCCGGTGCTGGTCGATGTGCGCGTCGACTGACAGGCGACGCCGTTTAATAACGGCACTTCTGGTTAATTTCCCAGCGAATATAACCCTTATAATGTCGCCCGTATCGCGAATTTAGCGCAAAAAAAAGCCCGCTCGCCGCGGGCATAAATCTTTGTAATTATAAATAAAATTCCTGGTGTTGCGCAGACATTTTGCTGTGTCTGACACTATATTGGCATTCATTTTCGCCCCGCGCTACACGGCATCCTGAATCGATTCAATCGGTAAAATATTGCATTGTGCTAAAAGAGGCGCAAAAGCGGTTTTTTCTGATGGTGTCGCCGTGCCGCTTAAGTAAGATGCGTCGGCAAAGAAAGGAGTTAAGATGAAAAAATTAATGGGCGCACTGGCGTTCGCTGTTTTGCTGTCCACTGGCTGTACTTCCGGTAAACCTGGCGCGTTTGAGAAGGTGGGTGAAGATCCTGCGGCAAATAGCGTACTTTATCGTTTCGATCCCAATACGGTAAACAAATTGGCGATGAAACAGGACGTGGAGCATTATTGCACCGAGCGTGGTTTTGATAAGGTTGAGCCGCTTGAGCCGCAGGAAAGTCGACTGCCGGGATTAATGAAAACCTGGTATCAATGCAATTACAGCATTAAAAGTTAATAAAAGAAGGCGGGTAATTACCCGCCTTGAAAACTGCATTTTATTTTTATATTGCTGTGTGCAGGCTTTGCCCGCTTTCAGGATGAAACAACTTCACCCATTTATAATTTCTTTACCAGCCCCGGTGCTCCCCATGGTGCCAGCCGTGGTGATGGCCTCGCCCGCCATGGTGCCCGCCGCGATAGTCGTCATGAATAATACACCCGCTCAGCATACTTATTACGCCCAGAAGAGCAATTGATTTAATTAGTCTCATTATTATCACTCCATTACCTTTCCAATAGCTGACACTTTACGGAAAAAAAGTGGAGGAATAATGCCGCTTTTGTAGAGTTATTAGAGTAAATATTTCCAAATAATTCACTGTGAAAAGTTTGCGTTTTATTCGGGCAGAATGAAATAAGAGAAGCCTTAAAAGGCGGCCTTTCAGCACAGAATGTTCTTAAATTAACTTGTTTATCCGACGGCATGAAAATTTGCGTTAATAACGGCAGAAAGGGATTTATACGATAGACTTAGAGCAATTTTTCATGACAAGGACAAACTATGCGTTATCAGGTTAAAAATGTGCTGGCGGCCCAGGCCGAGTTGGGCGAGTGCCCTGTGTGGTCAGTGCGCGAACAGGCGCTTTACTTTGTTGATATTCTGGCGCCCGCGCTGCATCGCTTCGATCCGCAAAGCGGCGAACACAAAACGATGCCGGTTCCTGAACATATTGGCTGCTTTGGCCTGCACGAGAAGGGCGGCTTTGTCGCGGCCCTGCGCAGCGGCGTTTGCCTGTTGGATGAAGAAGGCAATATCACCCGGCGCGTGGCGGACAATCCGGGAGAAGCGGCCTTCAGCCGTTTTAACGATGGCCGCGTAGATCGGCACGGCCGTTTCTGGTGCGGCAGCCTGTGGGAACCGCAGGATCGCAACGGCGGCAAGCTTTGTCGTCTGGATGAGCATCTGCGCCTGACCGTCGAAGCGGAAGATATTAAAATTTCCAACGGGTTGGCCTTTTCACCTGATGATAAATGGATGTACCACACCGATACGCCCAACGGCGTGCTCTATCGCTATCCGGTTGATGACAAGGGCGATATCGGCCCGCGTGAAGTGATACGTCATTTTGTACAGGAACAAGGCGGCCTGCCGGATGGCGCGGCAGTGGACAGCGAAGGCTTCTACTGGTCAGCAATGTTTGACGGCTCGCGGGTTATTCGTCTTAATCCTGGCACGGGTGAAATCGTGGACGAGATCCCCTTGCCGGTACGCTGGCCAACTATGGTCGCTTTCGGCGGGCCGGATCTGAAAACGCTCTATATTACGAGTTCGCGCGAAGATCGTACTGCAGAAGAGCTGGCGGCTTATCCGCAGTCCGGCGACGTGTTTGCAGTAGACGTCGCCGTTGCGGGCTTGCCGGAACCGCTCTTCCGCCAGGCATAAGAGTGGTGGATGGATTACAGCGGCTGCGCCTGGCGCAGCCCTTCTGGCGCTCGTGGCGGACAGTGCGGCAGACGGATAGTTAGCGACATAATTAATGACAGCATCAGCAGCGCCATAATCAGGCTAAAGGTGACCATAAAGCCGCCAAACAATGACGCAATCAGCGACCCGAGGACGCTGCCAATGCCGAAGCCGAGATAAATCAGGCCGTAATTTTTAGTGAGGTTGTTCAGGCCGAAAAAGTCGCTGACCAGCGAAGGATAAACGGTGATGGTACCGCCAAAGCTGAAAGCCACACAGGCCACGGAAATAAAGAAGGTGCTTTCGTTCATGCGGGTAAACAGCAGAATGCTCATCCCTGCCAGCGAGACAAACTGCGCCAGCGTAATTACCCTGATGCGCGCCATCTTATCGGAAAGCACGCCCAGCACGAGCCGACCGCTCAGGTTGGCAATAGCGATAATCGTGACGGCACTCGCTGCGGTTTGTGTGGAAAGGCTGACCAGACCTTCGCCGATATCTTTCGCCACGCCAATCACATATAGCCCACTCATGCAGGCGGTCAGAAACATAACCGCTAACATCCAGTACTGCGGCTGGCGCACCGCCTGAGCCAGCGAAAAATCACGCACGCTGGCGACATCGCCTGCCGTTGCCGGTTGCTTCGGCGCGTCTTTCATCAGCAGCGCACCCGCGATAATCATCGTCATCGCTATCCCGCCCCAAATCAGAAAAGTGTGCTCAAGGGTGTTTACGCTCAGCAGGTAGCTGCAAATAAACTTAAAGCCCAGGCTGCCCAGCCCGTAAGCGCCAATCGCACAGGCCGAAATCATGCCTTTGCGCTCGGGAAACCATTTTACGCAGTTGGAAAGCGTCATCAGATAGCCGGCACCGTCGGCCAGACCAACCAGCACGCCCGCGCTCAGATAAAGCATAAACAGATTGTCGGCCTGCGAGGTCAGCCAGAAACCGACAGCCATCAGCACACCCGCGCCGATGGTCACATTACGTACGCCAAACTTTTCCTGCAGCTTCCCGGCCAGCGACGATGCGACGGCCAGTCCCAGGCTCAGCAAGCCAAAGGAGAAGGCGACCTGGCTGACCGATGCTTCCAGCTTATGGGAGAGCTGGCCATTGAACAGGCTCCAGGTATAAACCGAGCCCAGCGCAAACTGCGTAATAATAGTGCCGGCCAGGGTTAGCCAGCGAACGCGAGAACGAACGGTTGGTGTGCTCATAGGGATGCTCCCGGAAAGAGTAAGAAATTAAGCACAGAATACGGCGGGTTTTAACGGAGCGGGGCAAAGAGGGCATGAACTGCCGTCGTTAAGGAATGAAATGCCGCTGAGGCGGAATGAACGGCGGCGTAAAATGCAGCAGGCGCATGCAAAAACTGGCGAAATGATGGGTACCCGCCTGAGATGTACTCACCGATTTGCAGCAGGCACGCGTCAAAGCTGGCGAAACGGCGGGGGCAGGGCAGTGCCCGCCTGAGGTGTTACTCCGCCGCTTGCCGTCGCTGTACGTTAAAGCTGGCGAAACGACGGGCGCAGGGCCGCGCCCGCCTGAGGTGTTACTCCGCCGCTTGCCGTCGCTGTACTTCAAAGCTGGCGAAACGACGGGCGCAGGGCCGCGCCTGAGGTGTTACTCCATCGACTTACCGTAGCCGCACGCCAAAGCGGGTAAAACACGGGCACCCGTCTGAAGCATCACTCCGCCGACCGGATACGTAAGTTACGCAGATCGTTGCCGGTTGGTGTCTGGTGTACGCGTAACCCGAACGCCGGCAGTACGGCAAAAATATGATCAAAGATATCGGACTGGATCCTTTCATATTCCAGCCAGACGGTAGTATTGGTAAAAACGTAGATCTCCAGCGGCAGGCCGTCCGCGCCGGACGCCAGCTGGCGCACCATCAGCGTCATGCCTTTATGCGTGTGCGGATGCGCCTTGAGCCAGGCCTCCAGCCAGGCACGAAACGTGCCGATGTTGGTCATGCGGCGGCCGTTCAGCGGGGTACTGATATCCAGACCGATATTATAGGCTGAGACCTCCTGCATTTTGCTTTCCAGGTAAGGCGTCAGCAGCTGAGCGCGCTTCAGGCTGGCTATTTCGTCCTCGCCCAGAAAGTGAATACTGGTGGTATCAATATTAACGCTGCGTTTGATGCGGCGGCCGCCTGACTCCGACATGGCCCGCCAGTTTTTAAACGAGTCGGAAATTAATGCGTAGGTCGGGATCGTCGTAATGGTGTTGTCCCAGTTGCGTACTTTTACCGTGGTCAGCGCGATATCCACCACCGCACCGTCAGCACCGTATTTCGGCATATCCAGCCAGTCACCCAGTTTCAGCATGTTATTAGCGGAGAGCTGGATGCCGGCTACCAGTCCCAGAATCGGATCTTTAAAGACCAGCATCAGGACGGCGGTCATCGCGCCCAGTCCCGTTAACAGCACCAGCGGCGATTTGCCGATCAGCACCGAGATAATCATCAGCGTCACCAGCAGCGCGGCAATCAGCTTCAGGCTCTGAAAAATGCCGCGTAGCGGCATCTGGCGGGCTATCACGCTTTTCTCTGACAGCTCCAGGAAGATATCCAGCAGTGAAAAGAACATCAGCAGGCCGAATACCATAATCCAGACTTCGCTAAGGATCATAAGCGCGCTGTAGGCGGGTTCCAGGCCGGAGAGAAACAGCTCCAGCTGGATTTGTAGGAACACGCCCTGCATCAACAGGGCAAACCGGCTGAAGAGTTTATTGTCTATCAGCGACGTGGGCCAGTGACGGCTTGATTTCTCCGCCATACGACGTAGCAAAGGCAGCAGCACGCGGTGCAGCAGGCCGTGCGCTATCAGCGAAATCAGCAGAATGACGGCAAGAACGGCAGCGAGCGCAATCAACGGCGCCCAGGGCACGGCGAACGCGTTGAGCTGCGTAAGAATAAAATGGTGCATAGGGTTAGTCTCTCATCATCCGGGAGCAAAACACGCGAAAACAGCGCGTAATGACGAAGCAGCAGACGTTCTGCGCGGCGTCAGGGTAGCCTGGCGTCCGTGGCGAAATCAAATCGGATGTTCCCCAGTGTTTTATGCTGATTTACGGGCGTTACCTCCGGCAAACGTGTTCAGGTTTTAGCCAGGTTTGCCGATAATCCGGAGAAGCGAGAATGAAATATCGCGCAAAAAAATGACTCAGCTCCACGTTGCCACTGTTTTACTTTGAGGAATACACCATGCCGGGGATACCAGTTCGTCTGTCAGGGAAATTGATCTTTGGCGGCATTTCGATGCTGCTGTTAACCATGCTATTGGTTTGGTTCGCTATTACTCTTCGCGGACAGCCGCGAGTGGTGGCTGCCAGCAGCAGTCTTATCCAACAAACCGGTGAAAACATCGTAGGCCAGCTGAATCAGCAGCTGCTGCGCATTGAGGGTGAAGTGGTAAGCGTGGCGCGTCTGGCGGAAGTTCTGCCGCATCAGGAAACGCTGGTGAAAAGCGTGGTGCCGCAGATTATCGACAGCAAAGGCGATAAAAGCATTGCGGGCGGCGGGATCTGGCCGGAACCCAACGCCTTCACCGAAGGCGTTGCTCGCCGCAGCTTTTTCTGGTCTCGTGACGCAAGCGGCGCGCTGGCCTACTCAGACGGCTACAACGAGGCTGGCGGCGCTGGCTACCATAACGAAAGTTGGTATACCTCCGTGAGGGAAGCGCCGCGCAACAAATGCAGCTGGTCAGAGGTTTATCAGGATCCGGTGTCACAGGTGAACATGGTCACCTGTAGCGTGCCTTACGTCCAGGGCGATAAATTTGCTGGCGTGGCAACGTTTGACGTGCTGTTGGATAACCTTTCCGGCTTTATGCAGAGTCACGGCAACCTGACCGGCGGCTACGCTTTTGCGCTGGATAGTGCGGGCAACGTGCTCTATTTCCCCGGCGCTAAAGACAAGGCGTTGAAAAAGTTTAGCGCGCTGGCGGCTGAAAAACCCTGGCTGGCGCCGGTGCTGAAGAGCATCGCGCAAAACAAAGCGATGACCACCCTGGACCATGTTCAGGATGGCGTGCTGAATAAAGATGCACAGGTTACGCTGTTTAAAATGCCGGACACCGGCTGGGTCATCGGCCTGGTGACGCCGCAGGCGAACGTCACCGCGCTGGCGGATAATATCCTGCAGGATATCTTTATCGTACTGATCCCGGCCCTGCTGGTACTGCTGGTGCTGGTCTGGCTGTTTGCACGTAGTCTGGCCGCAAGGCTGGAGTCAACCCGCGCAGCGCTGGATGAAATCGCCAACGGCGACGGGGACTTAACCCGCCGTCTGCCCACGGTTGGCAAAGATGAAATCGCCGAAATCGCGGTATCTTTTAACCAGTTCGTCGATAAAATCGCTGGCGTGATTACCAGCGTGCAGGCCAGCGGCGTCAACGTGGCTGCCAGCGCCAGTGCACTGGCAGAAGGCAACCAGATGTTCTCGGCGAAAATCAGCGATCAGGCTGCGGCGCTTGAGCAGAGCGCTGCTGCGATGGAGCAGCTTAACGCCACGGTACAGCTGAATGCGGAAAATACCCGCCTGGCGGATTCGTTTACGGAGCAGACGGCGCAGATTGCTCGCAGCAGCAGCGAAGTAATGAATCAGGTGATCGCCACCATGGCTTCAATCAAGACATCTTCCAGCCGCGTGGGCGAAATCCTTAGCGTAATTGACGGTATCGCCTTCCAGACCAACATTCTGGCGCTGAATGCGGCAGTGGAGGCGGCAAGAGCAGGCGAGCAGGGCCGCGGTTTCGCGGTTGTTGCAGCGGAAGTTCGCGCTCTGGCGCAGCGCAGTGCCGCAGCGGCGCACGAGATAAAAGAATTGATCGGCGAATCCGACACCACGGTGCTGACAGGCAGTCGGCTGGTGGAAGGGGCGGGCGAGAAGTTGGCGGGTTTGGTCAACGACGTGCTGAAAGTCAAAGAAGTGGTGGGCGAAATCCGCGTGGCGGGTGACGAGCAAAGCAAAGGTATCAGCGAAGTGACCCTTGCGGTATCGCAGATGGAGCGAGGGATTCAGCAAAACCTGCTGTTGGTGACGCAGACGGCGGAAAATACCGAAGCGCTGCGTACCGAAGCCGCCCAGCTGGCACAGGATATCTCTGCGTTCAAAGTGGCCTGACGGCCGCCAACAAAAACCCGGCTCTCTGCCGGGTTTTTATTCACTCCGACCTCTTCCGAAGAGGGCGGAGTGATAAATTGTTGCACGATCCTCAGGAAGCGTAATTCGGCCTGTAGAGCAAATTTTGCAGCCAGGCGTCAATATCCTGCGGCTCTTCCACGCCAGCCAAATCGTATTTAAACAAATAGCGTACAAGACCGTTGGCTATCGCTATTTCCGTGTTAACAATATCGCCTTGAGAAGGATAGAGCCGACCCTTTTCGCGCGCCGTCTTATCAACCTGTTCTGCGCACAGGCGGGCTGCTTCAATAAATAATTTATCATCCACGTGCGCTGGTCTGGCGGCATAAATTGCCAGGCCAATCGCCGGGAAGATATAAAAATTATTTGCCTGGCCGGGGTAGCGGGTTTCCCCGTTGATTTGTTCTTCGGCAAACTGCACGCCCGCCGCGAACAGCGCCTTGCCATCGCTCCACTCGTAGGCCTGTTTTGCAGTACATTCCGCATTTTCAGTGGGATTGGAAAGTGCAAAAATAATCGGCCGTTCGTTAAGTTTGCTCATCGCTTTTACCACACCCTCGCTAAACAACCCGTCCTGGGTACTCACGCCGATGAGCATGGTCGGCTTAACGCGTTCAACCACTTTTTGCAGATCGCTTTCTGACGGCATGTCATGCGCGTACGCTTTTTGCGCCGTATTCAGGCCATCGCGTTCAGAGGTAATCAGGCCTTCTTTATCAAACAGCGTAATTGCCTTTTGCGCCTCTTGCCGTTCGGCACCTTCCTGCACCATAGCGTCGACCAGCATATTGGCGATGCCGGTGCCTGCTGAACCCGCGCCAGCAAACAGCACGCGCTGCTCCGTAAGTTTGCCGCCGGTCGCTTCTAACGCGGTCAGCAGGCCGGCGAGCACCACGCTGGCCGTGCCCTGGATATCATCGTTATACACCAGCGCACGCTGCTGATAGCGCTGTAAATAACGGATGGCGTCGTCGCCCTGCCAGTCTTCAAAATGGATGCAGCAGCCGGGGAAGACCTCATTGACGGCAGCCACAAACTCGTCCAACAGCTCGTCCAGCGACGGCTGGTCAAGCTTTGCTTCCCGCAGGCCGGTATAAAGTGGATCCTGCCGGAGCGTTTCATTACTGGTGCCAATATCCAAATGTATTGGCAGTAATCCCTGCGGCGGCACGGCAGCGCAGGCGGTATAGAGCTGTAGTTTGCCCACCGGGATCGGCGCACCGTTGGCCCCGATGTCGCCCAGCCCTAAGATACGGCCGCCGGACGTGACGCAGATAAAGCGAACGTCCTGTTGCGGCCAGTGACGCAAAATTTCTTTCAGACGGCCTTTCATCTGTCGGGTCAGATACATACCTTTGGGACGACGGTATATATGGCCATATTTCAGGCAGGCATCGGCAATGGTCGGATCGTAAACCAGCGGGATAAAGGTAACCGGATCGGACATCAGCGTGGCGAAAAACAGGGTTTCGTTACGGTCGGCCAGCTCCTGCAAATAGATATACTTTTCAATATCGTCAGGTTTGTTTTTCAGATGTTCGAGCACGCGCTGTCTCTGCGTTTCCAGTGAATCCACGGTGGGCGGCAGCAGACCTTCGAGATGCGCGTCCGTTCTTTCCTGCTGGCTGAAGGCGGTATCTTTGTTCTGCGTGGCGGACGTTAACAGGCGGTAGTCTGGTGTGGTCATCATATTCCCTTACTGGTCGGCATCAGTCACATTCGGTAAAGCGCATAAGCCTGGTTGAAAGTGCACGACGTTGCCGGAAGGGAAATGTAACAAAATCAAAGAGGATAAGGAGGAAAGGTAAAAAAACCTCGCCGTAGCGAGGTCAAAGATTTATTTGATATAGCTACGAATTGCTTCGGCGATGGCTTTGTTCGGGCCGCGATGATCTTCGCGCTGTTCCGTATCATCGGCCACTTTTTGCAGGTATTTATTCAGCTTGCCGCCGGTCGGCACATTGCCATAGGCAATCAGCATCTGCACGATCTGCCTGAGTGCGAGCAGCTCGACGGTAAGGCGTTCAACAACAGGATCTTTATCTGGCATCAGGGAGGACTCCGGTACGGTTTTCCAGTTACTTTAGGGATAGTTTACGGCGGACGCGTAAAAATCAATCAGTGGAATACCGTAGAATATCGGTGCCAAATCCTGGCCGTTTCGAGGTCAGGAAAGATAAAGCACAGCGCCGGGTACCCGCAGCAAAGCGTAAAGCTCTGCAGAAAAGGGGGCAGTAAGATCCTGTTTTCCCTGCGGTGAACGGTAGCGCATCACGTGGATTTTCTTTAGCTGATGCCACACAAGAATAGCGGAAACCGTTAGTGAACAGAGGGGGTCACTTTGCAGACATAGCAGCGTGTAATGCCACTCCTCATCCAGCTCGTTTGAAAAAAACTGTACGCTTGCCGGTGGGAGCAACGCGCGCAGGTCCGGCAGCAGAAACTGGCTGACATCTCTGCTAAGACGAAGCGTAAAAGTGGCTGTTTGCATAAAGCATTCCTTGTCATGGGCCAGGTCTTTCCAAATGCTACTGCGGCTATCAGCCCCCATCCTTTGGGGGGAATCGTGAGTTCAGTGAAGCGCGATTGACGTTTAGCACCTTAAGCTTCACCGCGGGCTTATTATCACTTGACTGATAATAAGACGCAATCGGAGGCTTTGTTGCAAAGATTGGGGAGACCCAGCCGTCGATGTTGTCGACTGACCTTACATTTCAAAGACCCGGTTCACCAGACGCATCTCACCCTGGGGATGACCATAGTAGAATGATTCAGCCTGCCCTTTGCGCAG
>Ga0157358_1000317_pt1 | contig 19500 bp, 8 predicted proteins | sample AttcapACBM2_FD_111484 | JGI IMG/M metagenome (GOLD analysis project Ga0157358, IMG submission 111484) | Fungus gardens microbial communities from leaf cutter ant in Botucatu, State of São Paulo, Brazil - Atta capiguara ACBM2 | ecosystem: Host-associated > Fungi > Mycelium > Unclassified ... | reverse complement strand
TGTTTATCTCTCTTTTAAATTCTTCAACTAATGCTTGTTCTTTATATCTATTACCTCTTACTGCTCATTTGAATATCTGAACAAATTTGTCTATAGTTCAAGAACCTTGTTCTACTTGTTTGAGCTTGGCTACTTTTGCTGATTTGTTGTCTTCTCCTCCAAACACTCTCTTTGATACTACCAAGAGCTTTTCTATCAACATAAACTCCCAATTTCCTAATTCCAGCTTCTCTAATATATTTTCTTTCCAAATATTCACCAATATCAGAGTTAAAAATGATGGACTTAATTTTATTTTATTTCTCTTTTCATTCTTTTTTATTTTCCTTTATTTTTTATTATTGACTAAAGGTGAAGAAGACAAAAGGTGACACTGTCACATGTCATGGTCACAAAAGTCACATGCCCATGTGATATAATGAAATAACATAGAATGTTTTAGAGATAATGATGTTATATGGCATAATTAACATATATCGATCTTAAAACAAGTATATAGTCATTAGAGTAAGGCTAAAAAAGTATAGCATGGACCATCAGTAGTTTGTATATAGGGTAGATATTTATACTTAGGAATTCTATTGAGTTCTCTTGTGTTACTTAATACAAGAGTGTGTCTTTTACTCAACACAGAGTCTAAGTCATAACAACCAACACTTCCTATATATATCAAGATCCACTATACTTGCTTTTCTACTGTTTTTATCCTCATCCTTATTCTGATATATAACTTGTATGCTATTACAAATCCCACCACTTTCTCTAGATCTACATCAAACAATAGTGGCTTTGTTATCTCTGGTCAGAACCCATATCTGAGCCTTAGAGTTTTCTTCACTTCCTCTTTTACTTCTTCTAACCCAGCCACTAGCTAGTTGTTCTGTTTGTTGTCTTATTAGGAGCTTTAACTGCTCTACTGGGCCATATTGATGTATATAGCAAGGTAGTGGTAAATTAGTTAATATAAGTATTTGTGTAAGAGTGAGAGAAGATGAAGTGTATAAGAACAAAGAAAGAGAGCCAGTGCTAGTCTTACTTTCTGATCCATATTCTCAACTTGTCAAAATCTTTGTAGGTGCTAGTGAGCTCTTGACTAGTCTTATATTAGTATTTGAGAATGTAGAAGATAGATTGGAATAATCTTTGGCTTCAGCTTATATACTGTATCTTTACATCTCTACTAACTATACTGGTCATATATTTCAGAAGGAAACTTGGGGAACTTAGTGGGTTAAAACTACCAAAAGATGGCAAGGTGTGTCATCACCAACATTAGAAGAGGGTATTGGTTTTAGTCAATTTCCAGAATAAAACTAGTACAGTATAAGCTACTAATTTATATACTAGATAATTTATCTAGAATGGAAACTACTAAGCAAGTATTCTATATACTAGTAATCCTCAGATGTTAGAGATAGAGATTTATAGAGTTAGAAAGGGTTTAGTGAGGATATCTGAGGGAAAATGAAAAGATGTGATCTATACCAGAAGAAGTTAGAGAGTGCAGATGAGAGAAGATATGTTATCTATAGGTTGGAATAGATATGATTAGAATGAAATGTAACATTCCACCTCATGCTGTCTACTAACTACTTATCCTACTGTCTTACTAACTACTGCTCTAATTAAATTGTGCATCTTAATATTCCTAAGAAGAGAATCCACAAACTAAATATCTTTCTACTAGAAAATATTATTACTTTGTATAGATATTATAACTTTAAGTCCTTGAGTAAAAATAAAAGACTACTTTTATATTAAGTAATATAAAAGAACTTAATAGAGTTCCAAGTATAAAATAGTCTATTTTATATACTACAGATTATAGTCTGTATATATACTACAACTAATCTATTCTAAAGTATATGTGCTTTCTATAAGGCTAATATATCATTGTCATACTATATGATATCATCTGTTTTAGAACCTTCTATATTCTTTTCTGTGTCACATAATTATGTGACTGTGACTGTAACATATGTAACATCCCTATGACATGTATCACACCTCTATTATACTTTGTGACTTGTGTAATTATTGAATGTAACTTTATATCATATCTTTTGTCTAAGTTCAAAATAAAGAAAAATAAAATAAAACTGAAAATAAACTAAATGAAAATAAGAAAATAGAATAAAACCAAGTCTATTGTTCATAATTCTGACAATAAACAAGTCATAATAAACCTATAGTATAAGCTTTATATATAAAAGAGTATAAGTATACTATTTTAACTAAACAATAAGTATATCTAGACAGTGTGACATAGTAGCCTAGGTCTGGTCACCACCATTTACAACTGCTTAAGCTAAGCAGCTAGCTTATCTTTATACTTAGAGCTTAGCTTCTAATATAAGGATGACTAACAGTTATAATAACCACTAATTAAGGATGAAAAAAAGAGTAAGCAAAGAGAGGGCCTAGTATTGGGCAGCTTTAGAAAAGAAACATTGAGTTCTAATATTATGACTTAACCTGAAGTAATAAAGTAAAAAAGAGATCTTACATTAGTTGACATAAGAAAACTTAGTGAAGTTCCTAGTACAAGTGAGTCTGCTCTATATATCTATATCTTTAGTATATAGTCTATGTATACTTTATATCTAGTCTATCCTAAATATTATAAGTTATATATAAGAGTTATTATATCATATAATGTATAATATTACCTTTTTCATATATGACATGACATTGTGACTGTAACTATGATATGTGATATCACATCATCCTCCTTTACTAAGTCCAAAATAAGAAAAGAGATAGAGAAAATAAAAAAAGATCAAAGTAGGAAAATAAGATAAACTTAAATTATAAAAGAGAGATAGAAAAAAATGAGTCTATTATCTTCAAGTTTGACAATGAGAGTGAGAACTAACTTAATATGAATTTTACAGAATAGATAGTTAGCAGGACCAGTAAGTTTGGAGAAAGTAGTAATAAAGTTAGCTATTACTATTAATGAGAATAATTAGCACAAGTTAGAGAGTAAATGTAGCTGATAATAGTGTAAATACTTTATCTCAACTAGTAATGAGCCATAGTATATGTAAAGTGTAAGAGAATTTTATAAGCATAGAGCAACTCAGAAATTAACTTAATCCATAACAGACCTAGAAGTAATAATATGTTAGCTTAACTAGTAAAGTTGGTCAAGCCCTTCTCACTTATAAAAAAACAGCCTAAAAAAGTACTAATTGGAGATCAAGATAATTAAGACTTATAACCTATTAGAAGAAACAAAGTGCATAGCAGCATAGTATAGTGTGGACAACTGATGACTACTTACTAATAGTAAGATTGTTCTTATAGAAAGCTTATAGATGAGTGTTAATTAAAGAGCAATATGTATAAGATATGTAATAAAACCACAATTTGTGAGTACTGTGCATCATTACTTAGTTTTTTTCTTAAGTCAACAATTTATTACATAGGACATAGTAGTAGCCTGTGCCTACTGAATGATACAGAATTTGAACCCACAACCTTGATAGCAGGAAAGGGCAAGACATATTTATCACTATATCATTACCTTCCCTCTTTATTTTACTTAGTCATGCTATGTTAATTACAGCATGAGTATAAAATAATAAAATAATAATGGCCTAAGTAGTCTATAACAAACTTGATCCATAACTAGTATACACACAAGATAAGCAATATTGAAGAGTAAATCAAAACTTTCCAGTGCTAGATATATCAATCATTCAATAAGGCTTTTATATAACTAAAATAGTCTAAGTAGAGAAGATTAATAAATGATAAGTTAACAATAAATTACTATATATGTAATTTTCAATGCTTATAGTCAATTTATTTTTTATTCTATGAAAATTTATTACTAAACTTCTGAAAGCACCTAGTTCTAAGTATATATCTGAAGTAATTTCATTTTTTCTGGATCTTATAGTTACCAGTTCATTTGAGGCACTAAATTAATCTTTTTATTATTATTGAAATCAACAACTTATTACATGGGGTACAATAGCAGACTGTAATAGCTACAATGTAACTACTTATATAGAGAAGAGAAAGGGAGAAAGAAATAAAAATAAGAAAAAAAATAAAATAAAATAAAACTAAACTATAATGAACTAGGAAAACCACTATTAAGCAATTCCTTCATAGAAGGAAGATGTTTTAGGGTTAAACTCAAGAAAAGCAATGAAATAGCTAAGAGATTCCCTATTGAGATTCCAATATTTGTTATATCTTCTATACTTATGAAGGATATATCATCTTGACTCAATTGGATAAAGGCTATATAGATAGCTGAAATTTTCCTTTAGGAAAAATTTCAGATGATACTCACCTATAGACATATGATTTGTAATTGCTCTTGTTACTCTTATACATAAGGAGTTAAAATATCCAATAGATTTAAGTCAAACACTATTTTTTATATAGGTAGGCTTGATAATTGAGTCATATTTATCTTTCATACTGAAATCCCATAATAATTTATATGGGAAAACTAGTTTGAGGTCATATTTTTTATCTCTTTATTAATGACTAAATGGTAACTCTATTTAGTATTATTAGGACAATCTCAAAATTCAATGAAGTTGTGGGAGTTCTTTTCAAAAAAAGTCCTGAAGTCTTGAGCAATAGTAATAGACTGAAGCTGATAAAGATGTGATAATGAATCAAATATAATCAATAACGACTATGATGTATAATAAATCAGCAACTTGGGCTACTTGATTAATTCCATATTTAATTGCGAACAATTCAGCCTTAGTTGATGTGACATTAACAGTATATGGTGAATGGTTTTAACAATGACATTTGGTCCCAAGCAAACATGAGCTATAGACATTGTGACATTGTTTCTAAGGCTTGTATCAGATATAACAGCAATGTTCTTGATATTTTGTAAGGAGTTTTCAAAGATTTTATCAAGTTTGTATAGGTAGGAAGACTTGGCATCATTTTTTTTGTGGTTTATAGTGTTGCAAGAAAAGTGATTATGAAAGATATCTACTAATCAAAAACTAGGAGAAAGCTCTTTATGCAAAGGATTAAATGAAGGAAAAGTTCCATTAAGATAGTTATTGGTGTCTACAATGAAACTTTTGACTTTAAGTCTTTGCTTAGAGGTTAATTTCTCCAGGAAAAGACAATGAAAAGTCAAATTGGTTATGTGATGATGTTTTAAAAGAGACTTGATCACATGGTTTGAAGGTAAGTAAGCTGTTCTCATTTGTTAATAGCCACTGATCTTATGGAGGTGAATAAGAATGTAAATAGGAATAAGACTAGTGATAGCCAACTCTCTAGGTGGGAGACATATAAAAAGCATCAGTAATCCATAATGCAGCTCTTTATTATATTTTCCTAAGCTTTTTAAGGAAATGAGATAAAGGGGCACTTCTGAAGTACTATAAAGATAGTCAGTCTAAAGTGATAGAAAGAACACATGTTTTGTATAATAGTTATTTATAGAAGGGCAACAAACTCCTAGTGGGATTACACAGCATTTTCATATCCTTAATTGTTGAAAGAGCCTTGTTGGAGTAAAAGCAAATGTGTTGTTGAAAGAAGAGTTTTCTGTTGAAGATAAAACTAAAGTATTTCCAAGTGTTCTTTGGTCATAGAATAGTATCTCATAAGGGGTGAAATTTAAAGAAGGGGGTTCAAAGTTTTTAATTGATCTGAATAAATGAAAAACTTCTGACTTTCTATATTTGACTGTAAGTCCAAATTGGTCAAAGAGAGAAGAAATAATATTATAGCTACAGAAAAGAAAAGTGTTTGTTTTTTTCAAAGATTTTTCCTACAAAATAAAAAGATCATCATCCATAAAAGATAGAAATGAAACAAAGGAGTTTTGAAATAGATTTTTTGATCTTTTTTTAAAGATATGCAAAACAGTAGCAATATATAAAGCAGATAAAATAGGAGTGAGGGCAGACTCTTGTCCTATACCTACATCTGCTCTGAAGAAGAGAGAAATGAAGTTGTTTCATATTTTCCTATTTATTAAATAGTTGGAAAAGAAAGATAAAACTCTAGAATTGAAGCTGGCTTTGTCTGAAATCAAAGAAAGAAGTTGGTAATTCAGCAAAAGGAAAAACTGGATGATGTCAAAGGTCAATATACTTGTTTGAGGACCTTTGGCCCAATCCAAATAAATAAGATGAGTGAGGACAATATCTGTATTAGTAGTTGAGTACTATTTAAGTCTACTCAATTGATTAGGATGAATAAAGTTAGATGCAATGAAGTAATATTGTAATCTCTCTCTAATGATCTTTTCAATGAGTTTCCTCAATGTGTTAAGAAGGACAATATGACAAAACATCTTAGAAGAGTTATAGAACACTCTATTGGGCTTTGAAATAATAATGGAAGTAGACATCTTGAAATGTAGTGGCCAATAACTGAGATTGATGCATGCATTAGTAATGTTGACAATGTTGAATAGATACTTATTATTATCTACAACAACTTTAAGATGTTTTCCAAGAGATACAATTGAGTTCTAGAGTGGACAAATTGCTATATTTTTTGATTGCATTTCTGAATTCTTCTTTCAAAAAAATTTGGCCATTCCACTAAAGATTTCAAGAGAACCTTATCTAATAGATGTATATTTACTTGATGATTTTGTGCCAAATTGAATTCTTGATAAAGTACTTGCCATAGATTTTCAATCTCAATGTAAGAACATCTATTATATTAAAGGGCTTCAGTGGTAGGAAGTTTACACTTCTTGACACAATTCATGAGATCCCAGAGTCTCTTGTTTTTCAACATGATTTCTTTAATTTTTTCATCAAAGAAAGTGTATTTGATTTTCTTGACAAATTTCTTCAATTTTTTCCAATCTACTAGTAACTTAGATGAATGATAATTGTTCAGTTTGATGCTACACTCTTCATTTCACTATGTTTTAGAACATTAATGTTCTTGGAAAATTTATACTAAGTAAAATTCTTGTATATTCTTGAACTATGTTTTCAAGAGATTCTTTGCTTGATATATTTATTATATTGATATTCTCCAAAGCATTTGTAAGCTCAGTGACAAACTTCTTTCTCACTATTCTTAATAATGATTTGTTACTTATCTTGAATAAATTCCTCACTGATAGATATGTCAATAACTAGGGGAGTGTGATCTGAAGGATGCTGGAAATCTGATAGAATAAAATAATTGTCAATTTTAACAGAATCTGGTAAAAGAAACATAAGGTTGATAACAGAGTTGGAGTCATTAGTATTATTAGCATATTAAATAGGAACTTGATAAACAGGAGAAGATAACTTTAGCTCAAGAGAGTTGGCAATCTCTATAAGAATATTGCTCTGAGCTAAATGATGAGGGTAGAAATGATCTCAATCCCTATCCTTGATATTGAAGTCCTCAGCTATAATGAGAATATTACAAACATTAACCTCAGTATCCTTGAGATACTTTAAGGCCAATTGATGTTTGTCTGAATAGATGTTGATCATAAAGAAAATACTGCCATTGTTAAAGAATTAATGTATGTTATTACCCTAGGATGTTTGTTGTTATTGGATGATTGCCTGGAAAAGATTATCCAGGCAGGATAGTTGGGAGAACTGACAACTTTGTTATCTTTCTTGTTAGACAAACTTGAGATGGTATGGATGAAGAACCAAGGTAGCTAATCCTACAATGTGAGGAACATTATTTTCCATTTTTCCATTGAGAAATTTGTTTTTGATGAATAACACAATTCTATGAAGAGAAGTTGCAATGTTGTCAGCATCCACTTCTAAGTGTTCATTAAGACCATAGATGGAAATAGAATGCACAGAATCATCCCATAGTCTTGGATCCATGGGTTGGTTGATCAAATATGGAATTGAAGATGTTTCAAGACCATGAGGCTGACATGTGTTGGGGTCCAATTCATTGACACACCCTCCTTGAGGTTCTGGTATGTTTGCTATAGCTGTAGCCTTGTTAGCTTTGTCAATATCCCCTGTCTTTGGGGATGCATAAAACAAGGAGAATCCTTGAAATTCATTGTTTTCAACTTGGTCGGTCCAGGAAGGGTTGTTATTGAGAGCTTGCATCCTTTCTGCATAAGGAACGGACGAAGCACTTGAATGTACTGGCGACTCCCTGGAGCTGTTAGTGCTAGAGACATTAGACTGACCTCTCGGAGTATCAATCTCCATGTCTGTATCCATGTTGTTATAAGTAGGTGGATTGAAAAGTAGACTGAAATCGAGTGAAGAAAATGTATTCACTGGTTCCCTGTTGGACGCTACCATACAAGATGGTGGTATGAGAGAAAGAAGCGATGACTAAATTAATCTCAATGACTAGTTCCATACTTCAGAAATTGATCATATTATTTCAATCATCCCAAGGAGGGAAACAATAAGCCCAGTTCAGGCAGATCATTTTTCATATCGTCGACTAGATCGGTCTCTAGCACACGCTCCTTCTGTCCCAGTGCCCTACAGTCTGCGGATCATTTGCAAGGTTGCCACTATGTGCTCAGAGTCAAAGGGCTGGTTGAGCCGGTGGCGTCCTCAAGGAGACCTGTGCCCCCACTCATTCTATGGCATCAGCGGTAGCAGTAAAGGGAACAGTGCAAGCCCGGATGCGCTACTCCAAGATTCCAAATATAACACCCAAAGACGAAAGAGCAGGCCAAAGTCTTGTAACGGACCTGTGGGTTCTGGAAATGGGGTGCCTGGCTAGATCGGCCATGAAGGCCGAAGGTGAAAAGTTGAGGTGATTCACATCAGTGCCAGGCACTACTGACGTCATAGAATTGACCGGAAGGACAGCATAGTTGACGTTCCGTTCTCATATAAACATTTTGCACTCGTTGACCTGGTGTATGATCACAGTGGTGTATATGGTGTGCCATCTACCAATTGCATGTATCGATAGAAGGGTATGTTTATATTCTGCATCAAAAATCAGATTGCAGTTGTCTGGATCTGTATGTACAGTATTGGTGATGAAAATAGCAAGTAAAACACTCAGTGGACAATTTTCTCTGTTGGACAACTGTCAATGTCGATTCTACTGTATCAACACTTTCCCTGTCGTACGACGGATATCGTCTTCCTTTCAGTGATATCTGCTTTTCTGAATGGTTTCACGATCATCGGTAGTTGCCTTCCTTCTTTGAATCGGTTTGATATATAGGGATAAGTCAGAACACTGATCAAAACAGCAATGAGCAATCGGCAGGATGGTGGAAACATAGTCTGTAACCTACATACTGACACGCTTAATCTTATCCTCAGTTGGAATAAAGATGAACTGAGTAAGCAGGACGTAGAGGATCGATCTCATCTCTGTCATGGACAACTGCATACCCATGCAGGACTCCATATAGGTCAGTTTTTGTCATTAGTGATGTAGTGTCGAAACGCTTACTCGAGGCCCAGTTGAAAATGAGAGTAGATGAGAGAACAGGCCGGGTGATGCCTGAACTTTCTCAGGCAGAGTATCCCAGCGATCAGGACTAAGAAAATACAAGTTGTCAGATGGGAATGGAAACGAGACAACAGATCTGACTTGAATTCCCAAGCATCTTCGCCCCATACTTTTTTGTCTAGATTGAATCCCTCTATAGGGACGTGGACAAAGGTTCCTTTCGGTACTGTGACACTGCGCTTCCCCTCTATGATATTTCCATGGCGATCATGGACGGGATACATAGTTGGCACTTGATCGTCTTTTGTGGCCACACGAAAGAAAGAATGTACTGGCGGAACTAATCGTAATGATTCCCGGATAACGTTATTAAAGTAGGACAAATTCGAAATACTGCTGAACAAAGAATGGATCTCTTCTTCTGTCAATTTCGGGATAGACACGGTCGGGACAATAGAGAGAAGTTCATTCCGCAGGCGAGTCTGAAGGTCAGGGTTCAGGGCAAGGAGGTAAAGTGTCCATGTGAGACCAACGGAGGTGGTATCTGTGCCCGCAAACAAGAATGTATTAACATTATGAAAGATATCATCGTCCGAGAGACGATCTTCGGGAGCCAAGTCTTTTGCAGCATTAGACTTCACTTCAGTGATACTCAGCTTTGAAACAGAGGAGTCTCGCAAAGATTGACCCACGTAAACGGCTAAGGAAGTCATTCCCTTCGTAAGTCTTGCCATTGGCAGCAGCGTCCTCAATCTTGCGTTTTTTCTCTCGGATAAGTCCATCCGTGATATGTCGGATAGTGTATTGAGAGCGTTTAATAGACTTCTGATGTTTGATCAGCTGTACAATCTATATGAGCAGACAACAAATTTCATAATGAGGCGTGACTGACAATGACCCTGGTCGTCCATGGGCAATATAATGTCATCACTGCTCCCAAAGGATTGTTTTGGAAAGTCGCGAGGTTCCACAGGTCTCTTTGCGCAAGTAATAACTCGTTGAGCTCGTCTTGATTCGCATTGAGATCACAATCTAAGGCTGTGTTTTGAATGAGCTCCAGCCAAAATAAACATTAAATAACCTAACCTGCATGTCCCATGACTGCAAGAGTCAGCTTTTTCAGTTCATCATAAACATCCACTGTCACATGTTCCTCGCATGTTTTGGCACCTTTTCCACAAACTAAATCCATCCACTTTTCTTTCAATTGGTTGCCTTTGTTGAAGAAGAGAGGTAGAAGTCCTCGAACATATTGCCTAGAGAATGCAGGTGCAATAACACGTCGCTGATGTTTGTAGATAAGTCCCTCTGCTGAGATTAGACCGTTTCCAATGAGGGTTGAAATGAGGTCACGTGTTTGCCATGGCTTTTCGTACGTCGGATTTGTCAGGACATGTCGAACAGACCAAGGATCCAACGTCAAAAAACGTATATCCCCCTAGAACACAAACCCAGTATCTAATGGGTCATCAACAAGTGGGAAGAACTCAACCTACTGGCATTGGACCCCAGACACGCATTGATCGCCCATATCTCTGCACGTATATATCATGGATTCTGGAAGAGTATGAGGGGCTTGAAGCATTGTGAGGATGACAAAGACGGATCAGGGTATTCATCTCACTCATTTAATTTTGTTACACTTCCCCTCCAGGTATAGGGAGGACCTGCAATTTGCTGCAGTGGGTTGGACTTGGGAGCTATAAACACTTGGTAACAGACCCATCCAACCAAAAGACCCAATACAAGTAGAATCATTGAATGAGAGAAGTCAAGAGCAGAGGAACTAAAATGCAAGATGGTGGAGTGTTTATCTGCTCGTAGTTGTTTGCGAGTTTAAATCGACCAGAAAGTCTGAGCAACTGCTCAGCTACTATCCCCCAGGAAGGAAGGATTGCAGCCAGTCACAGGAGGTCACACTCATTTAGACTCCGCATTCAGTAGACCATCTATCGATAAGATACTGTACAAATGATAAGTTAATGATAACTGCCTGGAAACATACAATTAGAAGTATAAAGTGGGTCAAAAGGATCAAAATTGACATAGAAAGTCCAGTTGAAAATGATTGGTATCATATGTGAAAAAACTAGCTAAAGCAAAATTTGAGGCATTAGCAGTAGAAATTGCCTTGACAAATAATGATGTCAGTCAGCCTACTGACAAATTGTCCTCGAATGTGGCTTGTAATACATAATCATTCAATAATAATATATATATTATATGAGGATACCAAGTGAGAAGTACAAACTGCTATAGACTGATCCAAGCTCATTTGACTTCTACTATGGATAACACTTATTCTTTTCCACTTCTACAACCCTTCTGATATGAATCAGTTGATCATGCTCTTGGTTATCCTATAAAGCTGATATAGTTTGATTCAAAGTAGAGAATGTCAAAGTTTGTTCAGCTTGATAGTTATGTTCTCTATTCTTACATTTCAGATTTCAAATTCTTTACTTAATAAATAGGTACAATTTGAGTTCTTATATTTAGCTTGTAGATAGAATGTACTTAGACCAGTTCTTTCTTCCTTGGTCCTAGGTATGTTTCTTACCTTGTACTCATTGTCCTTGTACTTAGTTCTTTCTTTCCTAGTTCTAGTTCTAGTTTTAGTAACTTAATACATAGTATCTCAATATCTACTGTATATCTACTACTCATTAGGTTATAGGCTCCAATAGCAGCTTCACTCAAGACTCTTTATCTAAAATACTTTACTTTCCAAGACTCAATGGCACCAAGTATTATATATAGTCTGACAATATAAAAGGTATTTTATAAGTATACTTCCTCTAGCTCTTTGTTAAAGGATTAGATAATTGTCTCTTTAAACTATTGCTTACCTTTCTCCTTAGTATGGATGGTAAACCCTTCCTTTCTAATTCAATGGAATACAAGAAATAATCAAAGTCAAAGTCAACCTACTTTACTTAGTTGAGGTCTGACTTTGTAGTTATAGGTCTTATGCATGATGTTATCAAATTTGGACAATGGGAGCATATTATTAGTTCTCCTATATCAAAGGAGATATGGAACTACCTATATAAGATCTACATTACTTAATGCCAAAAGATTAACATGCATTATCATTACCAGAAGTTATATACTAAAAAGTAGGACAAACTTACTATTATATCTAATTATATTGGTTTCTTTCTCAATCTATGCTGTTTTATCACTAAATCTGGTCAGAAGTTGGACAAAATACATATTATTCATACAATTCTTCTATAATATCTAGAATGTTGTCAAACAGAATTTTCTTGATAAAGATAACAAAATTACTCTAGATATAGCCACTACTAAGTTCCTAGCTATCTATGATTGTACTAAGATAAATCATTATTTTAAAGAAACTAAAAAGAAGACTAAGGCCAAATTTTGGTCTTATTTGTAAAGTTGGTATCAGCTAGTAACTTATTTGGTGAGAACTTGAAGAAAAAGGAAAGAAAGAGAAAGATAAGATGCCTAAGGCTTAACTTGCTAATTCAACCTATAATACATATGGTGAGAAGTATTAGGACAACTGGGCAAAGTCTATGAAGTTATATAGAGTTTATAATCTTCAGAAAATCCCAAGTTTATTAACTAGCCAAACAACTACATAACTTACCTTTAGAAACTTTTAAGAGAATAAAATGGAGTTCCTAAAGGTAACAGCTACTTTAAACAATATCAAGTTGATTCTGAGAGCTTGGTTTTTGTTTGTTATATCTAACTGTATAAGTAAGAAAAAAAATATGAAGATGGTTAGAAAAGAAAATGAAAAGACAGAATATATTAAAATAAATTCCTATTGAAAGTACATGGAGGCTGAGAATGAGTAGTAGCATTATGATTAGAACAATAGGAGTAGACTAAAGTTGGCAGAATATACAATGTAGAAATTGGATACCAAGTTAATAGCATGAGTAAGTTCAGAGATAGAGATTTACTCAAATTTATCTTTGGTATTCTTATGTCCTAACTAAATGATCTTGTAAAGAAGCTTACATGCCTGTCAGTAATTGATTTTGAAGTCCACTATCTATGATCCATGAGATTTCATACTGAGATTTCCTATTAATAATCACTAGCATGAGGGCTAGTTGTGTTCTCTTAGAGAAAGTATTGAAAGTGGTAGACTTAAGTATAGAGATATAAAATGTCAGAGTTGAAGACAGTAGACTTTATTTATTTTCATTTTTCTTTCCATTTTATTTTCTTATTGGAATTTAGGATTAGAGGTTAGTGTGGTATCATATGTCACTGTCATAAACTATTACATAATCATGTGGCACATATAACATTATAAAAGATCCTGGAATGAGATAATATCATACAACATATATTACACATGTTGGTCTTAAAGAAAAAACATAGCCCTTTAGAATAGGCTAATAGAAGTGTAGTGCAGATCAGTAGTCTAGTATATATAAGGTAGATAGTTTTGCACCAAAAACACCATTAAGTTCTCTTATGTAAACCCTATACAAGGTTCTTCTTAGTAACCAAACTCTAAGGTCTTGAATTCATATATCAAAACTGAAAGCAGTAGACTTAACTTTTTCTTATTTTTTTTGATTTTTTTTTGATTTTCTATTTTCTATTTTTAGAACTAGAGTTAGGGTTAGAGTAACAAAGATCATGCTGTCACATTATATAACACAGTCATAGTAACAGTCACAAGTCACATGATTCATAGAAGGACATGGAAGGTTCTGGAAAAATAACATTATACAACATGTACAATATATGTTGACCTTAAGGTTAACACATAGCTGTTTAGGATAGGTTAGAAGTAGCTAACACAGACAATGTGGATTTAGTATATAAGATAGACTATCTTGTACAGAGTTTTCCATTGAGTTCTCTTGTGTTAATCCAATACAAGATTCTATTCATTGACCCACTCTAAGGTCTTTGAGTTATAACATTATAACATTGAAGACCAGATATACAGAGCACATAGACTTTGGAAGATAAAGAATAAATGATAGAATACTGGACTGAGAGATGATTTTGTAAGATTTATATTATTTTTTCAGATAGTTTTTTAAGGGCTAAATAGTTCTAAGAATTGAGCCTTAACAAAGACTTTATTACTTACTTTGAAATCAGGTGCAGAGAAATATCACATATTAGTAGATTTCTGATAATATTGTTGGGCTACAGTAATCTCAGCTTTAAAAGTACTCTATAACTTGTTGAGATCTATAGCAAAGTTATAAGCTTGAGAAGACATAATATTGGGTTTAGAGTAAATAGAGATGTTTAGATGATATCTCATATTAGAGAATAGGGAGACATCAGTAGTAGTACTAGTAGCATTATTGTAAGAGAACTTCACAAGTGGCAGAAGTTCAGACCAGTTGTCTTGCTTGTAATTATAATATATATAGAGATATTGCTTGAGTATCTGGTTTGTGTATTCAGTTTGTCCATCTCCTTTAGATGATAATATGAAGTAAAGTGAAGTCACATGTCCAGAGTAGTATCTAAAGAATGGAAAAAGTTTAATACAAATCCCAAGCCTCTATCAAAGATAACATAGGAAGAAACACTATGTTTTGAGAACACATAGAGAACAAATAGACATGCTAGGTCTGCAAATGTAATAGTGTCATGTGCAAGAATGAAGATAGCTTGCTTGGTGAGCCAGTCAACAATAACCAAGATATTATTGAACCTGGAGGATGATAAGAGTTTTTCAATGAAGTTTATAGAAATGGAATTCTATAGTCATTTAGGGATAGAAAGCTGCTTGAGAGATCTATAGAGCTTGTGATGCTGGAGTTTGGATTGTATACAAGTAATAGAGAACTTGTAGAATTGTTGTACATCAGTATAGAGGCTGGGCTAAGAATAACTGTAGTGAACAAGTTCTAGTATTTTGTTTTGACTGAAGTGGCTAGCAAGAATATGATTATGATTATACTGAAGAATATATGTATAGTCTATTATTAAGATAGAGAAGACTGTTGGGGTCTGCAGACAATTAACCATCTGCAGTGATGTATTTTATAGTAGTAGGATCACTAAGAAGAGCCAAACAAATATCTTGGTGCAATAACTGTAGCTGTGTGAAGAAAAGGGAAAAGAAGGGCTGTAACTTGTATAGAGGCTGTAAGTTATTCTTGAGTAAAGATAGGTTTGAAGTTATGAAAGGTAACTGTAGTATAGTCAGTATTTCCCTCTTTAGAATAGACATTCTACTATCTAGTGAGAGTGTTTGATTTGGTGCCAAGAGTAGAATCTGATAACAAGGTTAAGCTGCAAGAGGTATTCAGACTACTATGCTTTTCTCTAGATCAATACCTTGATAGTAGAAAAATACTCAAGACTTTTATAATCTATAACAATGTCAATGGGAAAGACTAGACTCTTTAAATAGTGCTACCAAATCTTGAAAGCTTCAAAAATAGCAAGGAGTTTCTTGTTATGAGTGTTTTAGTTCAACTTTATTACAGTAAAAGTGCAGGAGTGAAAGGTAACCAAATAAACTTTATTTTCTTCATTTACAACAGAAAGAATCACAGCAAGAGTATAGTCTAAAATATCAGTTTCTATAATAAGTTAAGCATTAGAGATCTAGTGTATGAGAATGGAAACAGAGATAAATACTTTCTTTAAGGAGCTGAAAGCATCATGATAACAGCAGGAGTCAAAATTCCAAGATATGTCCTTCCAGGTGAGATAGGTCAATGGAATGATGATGTTGAATTAAAAATAAACTAGTAGTCAAAGTTAGTAAAACCTAAGAAAGACTGAATATCTTTAACCTTATTTGGTTCTAGCCAGTCTTGAATTATCTTTAATTTGTCATTAGACATAGTGAGACTAGAAGAAGAAAGAATATATCTCAGATAATCTACCAACTCAGAATAGAACTTGTATTTCTTTGCTTTGGTATAAATATCAGTCTTGTAGAGACATTTGAGTACTTTCTTGATATACTAGCAATATTTGGACATGTTGTTAAAGTAAATAGTATATTATTTAGATAGATCACAACACAAACATTTAGAAAATCAAAAAAGATATTGTCCATGAATCACTGAAAGACCACAAGAACATTGGTAAGACTAGGAGGCATTATAGACTATTCAAATAATTCATAACAAGTTCTGAAAACAGTCTTCCATTCATTATCACTAACAATGTAAACTAAGTGATAAGCATAATAAAGATCTATCTTAGTATATACTTGGACTTTGTAAGATGAGTCCAATAGATCAGAGATAAGAGAAAGTGGATAACAATCCTTCTTTGAGATGCAGTTGAGATTACAGAAGTCAATACAGAGGTATAGTAAACTATCTTTCTTCTCAGCAAATAAGACTAATACACCATAGTTAGTTAGATAAAACCCATGTTAAGGTTTTTCTCAATATATTTCTTTAAAGCCTCTTGTTTGGACACTGAAAGAGAGTATATAGGGCCAACTAGAGGCTAAGCACCCTCTTCCAAGTTAATCTAGAGATCATAAGAACAATGAGGAGTGAAGACTTTAGCTTTGGCTTTATTAAAGATATCAGTGAATTTGTGATACTTGGAAGGGACATTTGAGAGGTTAGAAACCTCTACAAGTTGTGTGGAGTTGATCTATATGTCTAAAGAGTAAAGAAATAAGTTGAAACTTGCTAGAGCCTAGAAGTTTTGATGTGTACAAGAATGCTGCAGTAATATTAGGTTGTTCAGAGGTAGATATAGAGATCTAAGATATAGGTATGAGAACTGTAGGGTCTAATAAATATAGAGAGTTATTAGGAGATGACAAAGATACCAATGGTGTGTTGGCTATGACATAAGAGAAAGCAATTTTTCTTACAAAGATGGATGGAAGTTTATCATTCCATTTACTTTATCAATCTGTGGATTGTGTCAGGCAAGCTAGTTATATCCAAGAACCAAAGAGCAGAAAAAATAAAGCAGGGTAATATAAAAGTCCAGATTTATATAATCATTGACAGGGAAAATTACAGACAAGATAGCAATTTCAGAGATAGTGCTATTTGATAAACTATTGAACAAGTGGAGGACAACTAGCAAAGTTGTAGATGTCTTTAGATTATAATCAAGATAATCTTGACAAAGAATCAGGAAAGAAATAAGAGACATAAAGAGAGAGTAGAGTTAGAAAGAGCAGATGTGTTAAGTTAGATAAGACTCATTATTATACAGAAAAATTCAGTGTAACTCTCAGTTTATTCTGGGAAGTTCCTTTCTATTTTTCTAAGGGTTTCTTGGAAGTAGTTACTGAGATATCATAGCCTTTGAAAGTGACTATAGTTTGCTTTTTAGGATAGAAGTCCAACTTATAGTTTTCTGCACCACAATAGAGGTACAGATTGTTTTCAAGCTACTTCTTATACTCATTGCTGGTCAACTTGCTATTGTTTGCCAGCTTAAAGGAAAGATCTACCTACAGGGAAATAGACTGTTTTTTGAAAGTAGGAGACAAAGAGTTGGATATCTTAGAAGGCAATAATTTAGTAAATAAGACCACTAGGAATAGATTTACTTTGTTTTGGGAGTTTGTAGTGTTGCTAGCAAAGAAAGTCTTGTTTTATTTTTAAGAGTGAGACTCAAGAGTTTCTTTTTCTGTCTGTTTTATATAATAGTGTTTATAGTCATACTTCCAGTAGCAGTGATTGATGGTTATTGTTAAAGTATATATGTTCTGGAATAAGATGAGCTTGTCTTGTTCCTAGGTAAAGATTGAATTCTAGATCTGATTAGAAAGCCCTTGGTAATAGTGGTAGCATAGAATACTATTTCCCTAATCTAATTGGAAGATATAGCATATAAAATCTACATTGTAAGTAGATATCTTGTTGCTAGACTTTATACAGAAATTATTCAACATGTTTGCTACTTCACCAACAAAATGTGAGAAACCAAAGTACTAATATAGTTTATTAACAAATAGGTTCCAGTTAGGGAGCTAATCTTGTAAAATACCCTAGTCTTCCTAGTTAAGATTCATCTCAAACTAGTCCTAGATAGCTGTAGAGAGATAAGTCATCATGAAGTTAATCTTTACAATATCAGTATTGAATTGTGCAGGATTTGTATAGAAATAGAAATAACATTGAAATAGAAAATTGTTAAGCTTGTTAGGCTCAGTACTATTAAAAGTATTAGAGATACAAACTTTAGTTTCTTTTGAATTAGAGTTAGAACCAGAGATTTGATTAGTATTAAGTGAGTTCACAATTTGACTGAGGACATTGGCTAGTAGTTTGCTAGTCAAATTATTGCTATGCTAGGATTTTGATTATAAGTGAGTAGAAGAATCATGAAAATTAGTAGAATAATTAGTAAGATTAATGGCAGGGATATCCTTCCAATTATGATTGTTTACAGAGATAATATATGGGCTATGAATAGGTAAGACTATTCAGGTAAATCAAATTGTATGAGTTAAAGACTAAGAGAATAATTAATTTCTTTGATAAATATATCTTGATTATCATGGAGTATTTAAAGGGTAAGTTTTAGCAAGATGCTTGCTAAGATAGAAAATAGAACTAAATAATGTCTCAAGTAGTGGGACTAGAGTTGGTCTAGAATAAGTTGAAGAATTTTGGTAAAAAAAGCTATTAAACTTGTTGAAGTGTAATTTGATATACAAGTAGAGTGTTAGGAACAGACCAGCCACTAAACCAGTTATACTAAAAGTATGCAATGTTAAGCTTAGCTTTGATATCTGGCTAGTACTATATATGTACTTCAGTATCATACTATACTTCTGACACAGAACTGTGATAGAGAGTTTTAGTAGATGGAACTACTCAGAAATAATAGCAGACTTGGGAGTCTAATAATACTACCAGACATAGTTCATATCAGAAGACAAAAGCTTGTGGAGTTGGCTTAGGAATGTATAGAATATGAAAACACTATGCAATGAGCTTGGTAATAATGAGTTCCTAGAACAACCTTAGTTTCAGCTTATATACTACACTATTTTCAAAGAGAATTAAGTACTGATATAGTATGTTGTTATTGAACATTAGAGATCAAGTTCACTTGAAATTGTCAATTATCAGACTAGCAAATTACAATATAACTACTAGTCTTATATATAAGTAAAATAAATAGGAAATACTTAGAGATTTTAGTAATAAAATACTG
>Ga0157358_1000316_pt1 | contig 19524 bp, 24 predicted proteins | sample AttcapACBM2_FD_111484 | JGI IMG/M metagenome (GOLD analysis project Ga0157358, IMG submission 111484) | Fungus gardens microbial communities from leaf cutter ant in Botucatu, State of São Paulo, Brazil - Atta capiguara ACBM2 | ecosystem: Host-associated > Fungi > Mycelium > Unclassified ... | reverse complement strand
TGTCGCGGGACGCTTTGCTCTTCGGTCAGCGCAACCTGCGTTTTAGCAAAGGTGCCGTCTGGAATAACCAGACATTGGCCGTTGCTTAAGCCGTCAGCAGCTGATTCATACGACGGATAAACTGGTTAGGATCGTCCAGCGTGCCGCGCTCAGCCAGCAGCGCCTGATCCAGCAGCAGCTCGACCCATTCGCCGAAGCGCGCGTCGTCCTGGGTATCCGCCACGCGTTTCACCAGCTGGTGGTCCGGATTGATCTCGAAGATATACTTCACTTCCGGCACCGCCTGGCCCGCCGCGGCGAACAGTTTCGCCATCTGGGTGCTCATTTCGTTGGCATCGGTGGTAACGATAGCGGGCGTATCGGTCAGACGATGCGTCAGACGCACCTCTTTCACGCGATCGCCCAGCAGCGTTTTCACGCGATCCACGAATGGCTCCAGCGCCTTCTCCGCCTCTTTCTGCTCTTCGCTCTCTTCATCCGCCAGCTTGCTCAGCGACTCGTCCGCCTTGCTGACCGACTGGAACGCCTTGCCGTCGAACTCGGTAAGGTAGCTCATCATCCATTCGTCGATGCGGTCGGAAAGCAGCAGCACCTCGATGCCTTTCTTGCGGAACAGCTCCAGATGCGGGCTGCTCTTCGCGGCGGCATAGCTGTCGGCGGTGATGTAGTAGATCTTCTCCTGACCTTCCACCATGCGGCCGACGTACGCTTCCAGCGACACATTCTGCTCGGCGCTGTCGTTGTGCGTCGAAGCGAAGCGCAGCAGCTTCGCGATCGCTTCCTGATTGGCGCTGTCTTCCGCCGGGCCCTCTTTCAGCACCAGACCGAACTCTTTCCAGAATGTCTGGTACTTCTCGGCGTCGTCTTTGGCCAGCTTCTCCAGCATCTGCAGCGTGCGCTTCGTCAGCGCGCCGCGCAGGGTCTGGGTCACGCGGCTATCCTGCAGGATCTCGCGCGACACGTTCAGCGGTAGATCGCTGGAGTCGATCAGGCCGCGCACGAAGCGCAGGTAGTTCGGCATAAACTGCTCGGCGTCATCCATAATAAAGACGCGCTGCACATAGAGCTTCAGGCCGTGCTTGTGATCGCGATTCCACATATCGAACGGCGCGCGCGACGGGATATAGAGCAGGCTGGTGTACTCCTGCTTGCCCTCGACGCGGTTGTGGCTCCAGATGGCGGGATCGCTAAAGTCGTGCGCGATATGCTTATAGAACTCGTTGTACTCTTCGTCGCTGATGTCAGACTTGTTGCGCGTCCACAGCGCCTGGGCTTTGTTGATCTTCTCCCAGGTGGTGGTGCCGTTCTCTTCGTCTTTGCTTTCAATCTCTACCGGCAGGGCGATGTGATCGGAATATTTGCCGATAATGCTGCGCACGCGCCAGGCGTCGAGGAACTCATCTTCGCCTTCGCGCAGATGCAGCGTAATTTCGGTGCCGCGATCGGCTTTGGTGATATCGGCGATGGTATATTCGCCTTCGCCCGCCGACTCCCAGAATACGCCCTCGTCAGCCGCCGCGCCGGCCGCACGGGTGCGCACCGACACTTTGTCCGCCACGATGAACGCCGAGTAGAAACCGACGCCGAACTGGCCGATCAGCTGGCTGTCTTTCGCCTGGTCTGAGCCCAGCGATTCAAGGAAAGATTTGGTGCCGGATTTGGCGATGGTGCCCAGGTTCTCAATCACCTCGTCGCGACGCATGCCGATACCGTTGTCCGACAGCGTCAGGGTGCGTTTGTCCTTATCTACAGAGAGACGCACGCGCAGCTCACCGTCGCCTTCATAGAGGCTGGCGTCCGACAGCGCGCGGAAGCGCAGCTTGTCGGCGGCGTCCGAGGCGTTGGAAATCAGCTCGCGCAGGAAAATCTCTTTGTTTGAATAGAGGGAATGGATCATCAGGTGCAGAAGCTGTTTTACCTCTGACTGAAAGCCACGCGTCTCTTGTCCTTTCATGGTCATTGTTACCTCAACGGAATCAGGTTGAACGAACGTTGAGGTTGATGTGGGGATGGTGCGGAAAATTTCAAGCCGACGTCGTTAACGACGTCGGCAAGCGTTCAGAAAGTAATCTTGTGGCGTCCCGCCAGCGAGTGGGAGAGCGTGGTGCCGTCCACCATCTCCAGCTCGCCGCCAACCGGCACGCCGTGTGCGATGCGGCTCGCCTCGACGCCGTACTGGCCGCAGAGCTCGGCGATGTAGTTGGCGGTCGCTTCGCCCTCAACCGTGGGGTTGGTGGCGAGGATCACCTCTTTCAGGGTCTCTTTCTCCAGCCGCTGCTCAAGTCGATCCAGCCCGATATCCTGCGGGCCGATGCCGTCCAGCGGGGAAAGATGGCCCATCAGCACAAAGTAGCGCCCGGCGAACTGGCCGGTCTGCTCGATGGCGTGAATATCCGCCGGGCTCTCCACCACGCAAATTAGCCCATTCTGCTGACGGCGAGGATTGGCGCAGATGGTGCAAATTTCCTGCTCGGTGAAGGTGCGGCAGTCGGCGCAGTGGCCGATTTCGGACATGGCGCGCGTTAACGCCTGCGCCAGCCGCATGCCACCGCTGCGATCGCGCTGCAGCAGCTGAAACGCCATGCGCTGCGCCGACTTCGGCCCAACGCCGGGCAGGCAGCGCAGCGCCTCCATCAGAGATTCAAGCAGTGGACTGGTTTGCATCAGAACGGCATCTTGAAGCCGGGCGGCAGCTGCATGCCCGAGGAAACAGAGGCCATTTTTTCTTTCTGCGTTTCGTCGATACGGCGAGCGGCATCGTTAAATGCGGCGGCGACCAGATCTTCCAGCATATCTTTGTCATCTTCCAGCAGGCTGGGATCGATCTCCACGCGGCGGCAGTTGTGCGCGCCGTTGATGGTGACTTTCACCAGGCCCGCGCCCGATTCGCCGGTTACTTCCAGCGCGGCGATCTCTTCCTGCACTTTGGCCATTTTGTCTTGCATCTGCTGGGCCTGCTTCATCAGGTTGCCCAGTCCGCCTTTACCAAACATAGTTTTCTCTCTCAGCTAAGGCCGCATCGCTATCCATAAGACAGCGGCAGCGTGGTCAAACGGGTCGGATACTCTCTTCATCCAGATCGGCGTCGAAGAACCGGCGCAGCGTCTGGATGTGGGTATCACTAATGATAGACTGGCGCGCCTGCGCCAGCTTCTCTTCATAAATGGCCTGTCGCCACTCGAGTGGCGTCAATACCGCAGGATTATCATCTTCAATGATAGTCAATTCAACGGGCTGCCCGGCGGCGTCGCTCAGCGCGGCAGCCAGCACCTGCTGCGCCGACGCGGAGTTCAGGTGACGCTGCGTGGAGCGCAAATGCAGGCAGACGCCTTGCTCCGTGTGCTCTTTCCAGGCGTTCAGCGCCAGCTGCTGCACCAGCTTCGGCAGCGGCAGCGCGGCGATTTCCGCCGCCCAGAGATCGCGCTGCTGCGCTTCTTCCATCAGGCGCGCCGCCAGCTCAGGGGTTTTCTCATGCTCAAGCGCCGAACGCAAGGCTTTTGGCGTCGCTACCGGTTCGGGCGTCGCCTCGACCGGCGACTGCGCTTTCCAGCGATACGCCTCTTTCTTCGCCGGCGCCGTCTCGCGCGGACGCGCCGCCTGCGCGCGTTCGGTGACGGAGGCCAGGCGCTCCAGCGCGGAGGTAGCCGGCCGCGTCAGGGACGCTGCCGGCTCACTCTTTTTTGGTTTGCTGGCCCCCTGGCGCAGCAGCTGGGTGCGCGCCTGCAGGAGCTGGCTGGTGGTATCGGAAAACGAGCCGTCAGGCGCGGCGGCCGGCGGCGCGGCGACCGGCGGCGCGACCCGTTCCGGCGCCGGCGCGGGCGGCGCCATCTGCGGCTGCGCGGCGGCGACATGCTGCTGCGGCGCAACGGCGTGCGGCTGAGGCTGCGCGGCTGCGGCGGACGGTTCCGCCTGCGGCGTCATGGTTGGGCGCGCTGCCGGTTCGGCAATCGCCGTTTGCGGATGGAACGCCAGCGCGCGCAGCAGGGTCATTTCGACGCCCATGCGGCGGTCAGGCGCCAGCGGCAGATCTTTGCGCCCCATCAGCAGCGTCTGATAGTAGAGCTGAACGTCGGCGGGCGGCACCACGCGCGCCAGTTCGCGCAGGCGCGGCGCGTGGCTCTCTTCTTCATCGCTGATCGAGCCGGGCAGCAGCTGCACCATGGCGATGCGGTGCAGCAGACGCAGCATCTCTACCAGCAGCGCTTCCCACTCAACGCCGCGCGACGCGGCCTGGTTGAGCAGCGTCATCACCTGTTCGCCGCTGCCGTCCACCAGCGCCTCGATCAGGCCCAGCGGCTGCTCGTCGTCCAGCGTGCCGAGCATCTGGCTGACGATGAGGCTGCTGACTACGCCCTGCCCCATCGCGATCGCCTGATCGGCCAGGCTAAGCGCGTCGCGCATGCTGCCGTCGGCGGCGCGCGCCAGCAGCTGCAGCGCGCGCGGTTCGTTTTCGATCTGCTCCTGCTGCAGCACATAGTCGAGCTGCTTGCGGATCAGTTCGACGTCCAGCGCCTTGAGATGAAACTGCAGGCAGCGGGAGAGGATCGTCACCGGCAGCTTTTGCGGATCGGTGGTAGCCAGCAGGAATTTAACGTGCGACGGCGGCTCTTCGAGCGTTTTCAGCAGCGCGTTGAAGCTGTGGCGCGACAGCATATGTACTTCGTCGATCAGATAGACCTTAAAGCGGCCGCGCGCGGGGGCATACTGCACGTTGTCCAGCAGATCGCGCGTGTCTTCCACCTTGGTGCGCGAGGCGGCGTCGATCTCGATCAGATCGACGAAGCGGCCCTGTTCGATCTCGCGACAGTTGTCGCACTGGCCGCACGGCGTGGCGGTGATGCCGGTTTCGCAGTTGAGTCCCTTCGCCAGCAGGCGCGCGATGGTGGTTTTGCCCACGCCGCGCGTGCCGGAGAAGAGATAAGCATGATGGAGACGTCCCAGTGACAGTCCATTCGCCAGCGCGGTCAGGACATGTTCCTGACCGACAACGTCAGCAAATGCCTGAGGACGCCATTTTCGCGCAAGTACCTGATAGCTCATGTGGATTCGATCACTGGATGTGGTTGGAAAGATGAGCGCAGACGCGCTGCAACCCCTGTATATCGTTGCAGTAGTTTAACAGCGACGGCGGGCATTGCCTATCACTTGCTGGCCTCGCGCGCGGCGAGGCCATCGTCACTTAGTGACCCGGGAAGTTGACCAGGCTGTAGCAGTTGACGCCCAGCGCTTTCAGGCGAGATTCGCCGGTCAGATCGAAGAGGTTAATCACGAACGCGGCGTCTTTGACCTCGCCGCCTGCGCGGCGGATCAGCTTGACCGTGGCTTCGATGGTGCCGCCGGTCGCCAGCAGATCGTCTACCACCAGCACCACGTCGCCAGGCTTAATGGCGTCTTTATGCAGCTCGAGCGCATCGGTGCCATATTCCAGCTCGTAGGATTCGCTGAAGGTCTCGCGCGGCAGTTTGCCTGGCTTGCGCACCGGCACGAAGCCGACGCCTAATCCCAGCGCGACCGGCGCGCCGAACAGGAAACCGCGCGCTTCGGTGCCGACCACTTTGGTAATGCCACGATCGCGGTAGCGCTCGACGAGCAGCGCGATGGTCGCGGCGTAGGCTTGCGGATCTTCCAGCAGGCTGGTGACGTCGCGGAAGAGGATCCCGGGTTTCGGGTAATCCGGAATGCTTTTAATGCTCTCTTTAATGAATTCAAGCTGCTGCGCAGTTGCGGTCATAATGTTACGCCTGGTAAAAACTTTATATCGCGCAGCTTCCATAGCGTCAGATTCCAAAATGAATCAGACGCAGAGAGTAAAAAAAGGGAAGCCACGCACGAAGATGCCCAAATCTAAGCAAATGGCCGGCTAAATGCAACCTTATCGCGGCGGCGCGCGATCGTCGGGCGATTCGGCCACCACAGGAATACGCCACATCATCAGCAGCAAAAAGCAGAGCATTACGCCAAGAAAAAGGCGTACCCACAGAATTTTCACCAGCCAGATTGAGAGGCAAAAGGTCGCCAGCGTCAGCGCCATGGCGCGCCCTTTCGCGCCCGGCGGCATCGCGCGGTGGCGCTGCCAGTGGCGCAGATAGCGGCCAAACGGCGAACGCCACAGCAGCCAGTGGTGAAAGCGCGGCGACGATCGGGCGAAGCACCAGGCCGCCAGCAGCACGAATGGCGTGGTCGGTAATAATGGTAATACAATGCCCAGCGCGCCGAGTATGATAGCCAGCCAGCCGAGAGTCAGCAGTAAAATACGTTGCATAGCCTTGCCTGAATCCTTTGCATGCGCGCTACGTTAGCACAGATAAGGAAAAGATAATGGCGGACGCCACCACACAACAACGCCTGGCCGCCTGCCTGGCGGCGCTTAAAGCGCAGATCGCGCGCCATCCCGACGGCTACTGCCGCACGCCGCGCTTCGACCGCCAGCTGTTTACCGCCAGTGGCACGCGGCTGGCAGACTATCTGCAGGAGATTGAGCGCAATCTGCAGCTGCTCTGCGCCTCATCGAATGCGCAAGAGCGCGTCTGGCTGGCGGAGAAGCTGGTGAATCAGATTGCGGCCCTGCAGCGCGAAGCGAATACGCAGCAGCTGCGTCCGCGCCGCGAACGGCCCGCGCCGACGCCGCGCCAGCAGAAGCTGGCGGAATACCGCGAGTATGAGCGGCGGCTGCAGGCGATGATCGACCAGCGCGAACAGCGGCTGGCGCTGGCAGAGAGCCTGGCGGCGCAGCAGCAGCTGAAGCAGGATCTCGAGGTGCTGGAGGGCCGCATGGCGCGCTGTCGTCAGGCGATTCATGCGGTGAACTGGGCGCTTTCGCTGCGCGGCGACGCTCTCTGACGCCTATACTTAGCGCCATCTGTTCAGGAGCCTGAAATGGGAATCATCGCCTGGATTATCACGGGAGCGGTCGCGGGCTGGTTGAAACGGCGCTTTTTCCCCGGTCGGCCCGGTGGCCTTGTCGCCACGCTGGTGCTGGCGGTCGTCGGCGCGCTGGGCGGCGGCTATATCGCCAGCTATTTCGATCTTGGCTCGCTGGCGACGCTCCACCCCGCCGCGCTCGGCATCGCGCTGGCTGGCGCGCTACTTATGCTGCTGGTCGCAGCGAAACTGCGTATATAAGGAACGAGAATGTCACTTGAAAACGCGCCTGACGAGATAAAACTGGCGGTGGATTTGATTCAGCTGCTGGAAGAGAACCGCTTGCCAGCCGACACCGTGCTGGCGGCGCTGGCGATCGTGCAGCGCGACTACGAGAAAAAGCGCGACGCGGAGCGTCAGGCCTGATGCGACGCGGTTAACGTCGGACTCAGACGCAGCATATCGATAAAGGCTTCGACGATTTGCGGCGCGCTCGCGGCCAGGTCGAAGCTCTCCGGCGTAAACAGCCAGCTCTCCATCATGCCGTTGACGTAGCCCCGCATCAGCAGCGCCGCCTGGCGGGTATTGAGCGTGACGGGTAATTGCCCTGCCTCAATGCACTCTTTCAAAACATCTTCTATTTTGTCATAACACTCTGACAGCAGGCTTTGCTGCATGATTTGCAGCGCGGCCATTTCGCCGACGAACTCGCACTTATGGAAGATGATCTCCATCAGCGCGCGGCGCTGCGGATCCTTTGCTGTCGCTTCAAAGATATAGATCAGCATCGCGCGCAATACAGAAAGTGGATCGCCAGGGTATTTTGTCTGATACTCAAGTTCCACATCATCCAGCCCAGCGTCGGTGCGCAGCCAGATTTCGTGTAACACATCGGCTTTATTTTTAAAGTGCCAGTAAATTGCGCCCCGCGTTACGCCAGCCGCTGCGGCAATATCCGCAAGCGAAGTGGCGGAAACGCCGTGGCAGGAAAATAACGCAAGGGCGGCATCAAGAATTTGATGACGCGTTTCAAGTGCTTGGGCTTTGGTTTTTCGTGCCATAGGGAGCTTTTTTTACAAACTGGCAAGTTTACATACATTTGTGAATGTATGTACCATAGCACGACCCGGGTTTTAGCGCAGCAATGGGTTTATCGGTTTGTGATCCATTGATCAATTGATATCGGACACTAGAGGTTTATTTATGAATAAAAACAGAGGATTAGCGCCTCTGGCGGCCGTCCTGATGCTTTCAGGCAGCTTTGTGTTAACAGGATGTGATGATAATAAATCCCAGCAAGCCGCCCAGCAGCACCCGCCGGAAGTGGGGGTTGTTACCCTTAAAAGCGAACCCCTGAAGATCACCACGGAGCTGCCGGGCCGTACCTCCGCCTATCGCGTGGCTGAAGTGCGCCCTCAGGTTTCCGGTATCATTCTGAAGCGTAATTTTGTAGAAGGCAGCGATATCAAAGCGGGCGAATCGCTTTATCAGATCGATCCTGCCACTTATCAGGCAAGCTACGACAGCGCCAAAGGCGATCTGGCGCAGGCGGAAGCCAACGCCCGCATCGCGCAGCTGACGGTTAACCGCTACAAGCCGCTGCTCGGCACCAAATATATCAGCCAGCAGGATTACGATAACGCCGTCGCTACCGCCGCGCAGAACGCCGCCGCGGTGCAGGTTGCGAAAGCGAACGTCGAAACCGCCCGTATTAATTTGGCCTACACCAAAGTGACCTCGCCTATCAGCGGTCGTATCGGCAAATCGTCCGTGACCGAAGGGGCGCTGGTGCAGAGTGCGCAGACCACCGCGCTGGCCACTGTGCAGCAGCTCGATCCGATGTATGTCGACGTCACCCAGTCCAGCGACGAGTTTATGCGCCTGCGCGCGGAGCTGGAATCTGGTCAGCTGAAACAGGTCGACGGCAAAGCGACCGTTACCCTGCTGATGCAGGACGGCAGCGAATCGCCGCAGAAGGGCACGCTGGAGTTCTCGGACGTGACGGTTGACGAGACCACCGGTTCTATCACCCTGCGCGCTATCGTGCCGAATCCAGATCACAAACTGCTGCCGGGCATGTTCGTCCGCGCGCGTCTGGAGGAAGGCACCAACCCGAATGCGCTGCTGGTTCCGCAGCAGGCTGTCGCCCGTACGCCTACCGGTCAGGCGACCGTAATGGTGGTTGGCGCGGACAACAAGGTTGAAGTGCGCAGCGTCAACGCCGCGCAGGCGATCGGCGACAAATGGCTGGTGACCTCTGGTCTGAAAGAGGGTGAACGCGTGATCAGCGTCGGCACGCAGCGCGCGAAGCCAGGCGCTCAGGTGACGCCGCAGGAAGTCTCTGCCGAGCAGAAATCTGACGCGAATGCGCAATCTCAGACCCAGTCTGAAAAAACTTCGTCTTAACAGGAGCCGTTGATACATGGCTAAGTTCTTTATCGATCGCCCCATCTTTGCGTGGGTAATCGCCATCATCGTGATGCTGGCGGGTGCGCTATCGATTCTTAAGCTGCCGATCGAGCAATATCCCAACGTTGCTCCGCCGGCCGTGCAGATTCGTGCCGCCTATCCGGGCGCCGATGCGAAAACGCTGCAGGACTCCGTGACGCAGGTTATCGAACAGAATATGAACGGTATTGATGGGCTGATGTACTTCTCATCAAACAGTGATTCTTCCGGTAACCTGCAGCTGACCCTGAGCTTTGAATCCGGCACCGATCCCGATATCGCGCAGGTTCAGGTGCAGAACAAACTGCAGCTGGCGATGCCGCTGCTGCCGCAGGAAGTGCAGCAGCAGGGTATTCAGGTGCAGAAATCCTCCAGCAGCTTCCTGATGGTGGCGGGTTTCGTCAGCGATGACGGCTCAATGACCCAGAACGATATCTCCGACTTCGTCGCATCGAATATCAAGGACCCTATCAGCCGTACGCCAGGCGTGGGCGATACCCAGATCTTCGGTGCGCAGTATGCGATGCGTATCTGGATGGACCCGGCCAAGCTGAATAACTAACAGCTGACGCCGGTCGATGTCATTAGCGCCATCAACACCCAGAACGCCCAGGTCGCGGCGGGTCAGCTCGGCGGCGCGCCTGCCGCGCCAAACCAGCAGCTCAACGCCTCGATTATCGCCCAGACGCGTCTCACCTCGACCGACGAGTTCGGCAAGATCCTGCTGAAGGTGAATACCGACGGCTCGCAAGTTCGCCTGCGCGACGTAGCGAAAATCGAGCTGGGCGGCGAGAACTACGAGGTTATTGCACGCTATAACGGCAAACCGGCTTCCGGTATCGGTATCAAGCTGGCGACCGGCGCAAACGCGCTGGATACCGCCAATGCGGTGAAGGCGGAACTGGGCAAACTGCAGTCGACCTTCCCGGCCGGCCTGAAAGTGGTTTACCCCTATGACACTACGCCGTTCGTTAAAATCTCGATCTTCGAAGTCGTAAAAACCCTGTTTGAAGCGATCGTGCTGGTGTTCCTGGTGATGTATCTCTTCCTGCAGAACTTCCGCGCCACGCTGATCCCGACTATCGCGGTGCCGGTGGTGCTGCTCGGCACCTTCGCTATCATCAGCGCCTTCGGCTACTCGATAAACACGCTGACGATGTTCGGTATGGTGCTCGCCATCGGCCTGCTGGTGGATGACGCCATCGTAGTCGTGGAGAACGTTGAGCGCGTGATGGCCGAAGATGGCCTGCCGCCAAAAGAGGCGACCAAGGTCTCAATGGAGCAGATTCAGGGCGCGCTGGTCGGTATCGCGCTGGTGCTCGCGGCGGTCTTTATCCCGATGGCCTTCTTCGGCGGCTCAACCGGCGTTATCTACCGTCAGTTCTCTATTACCATCGTTTCTGCGATGGCGCTGTCTGTGCTGGTGGCGTTGATCCTGACGCCGGCGCTCTGCGCCACGATGCTGAAGCCGATCAAGAAAGGCGATCACGGCAAAACCACCGGTTTCTTCGGCTGGTTTAACCGCCTGTTCGACAAGAGCACCAACCACTACGTCGACAGCGTCGGCCATATCGTGCGCAGCACCGGCCGCTATCTGCTGATCTATCTGGTGATCGTGGTGGGCATGGCGTATCTGTTCCTGCGCCTCCCCTCCTCGTTCCTGCCGGAAGAGGATCAGGGCCTGCTGCTTGCTCAGGCGCAGCTGCCTGCGGGCGCGACGCAGGAGCGTACGCAGAAGGTCATGGATCAGATTACGGACTACTTCCTGAATAAAGAGAAGGACAGCGTGAAGTCGGTGTTTACCGTTAACGGCTTCGGCTTCTCGGGCCGCGGTCAGAACACCGGTATCGCCTTCGTCAGTCTGAAACCCTGGGATGAACGCAGCAGCAGCGATCTGAAGGTGCCGGCTATCGCCGGTCGCGCCATGGCCGCGCTGGGCCAGATCAAAGATGCGATGGTGTTCCCGTTCAACCTGCCGGCGATTATCGAGCTGGGTAACGCCACCGGCTTCGACTTTGAGCTGATCGACCAGAACAACCTTGGTCATGAAAAACTGACCGAAGCGCGTAATCAGCTGCTGGGTATGGTGGCGCAGCACGCCGATACGCTGGTGGGCGTGCGTCCTAACGGCCTGGAAGATACGCCGCAGTACAAGCTGACTATCGATCAGGAAAAGGCGCAGGCGCTGGGGGTATCGCTTTCCGATATCAATACCACGCTCGGTTCCGCCTGGGGCGGCTCTTACGTCAATGACTTTATCGATCGCGGCCGCGTGAAGAAGGTCTACGTAATGGGCGAAGCCAAAGATCGTATGCTGCCTGACGACATTAGCAAATGGTACGTACGCAACAGCAGCGGCAATATGGTGCCCTTCTCCGCCTTCTCGTCGGCGAAGTGGCAGTACGGTTCGCCGCGTCTGGAGCGCTATAACGGCCTGCCGTCGATGGAGATTCTGGGCCAGGCTGCGCCAGGCAAGAGCTCCGGCGACGCCATGAACCTGATGGAAGAGCTGGCGTCGAAACTGCCTGCGGGCATCGGCTATGACTGGACCGGCATGTCCTACCAGGAACGCCTCTCCGGCAACCAGGCGCCTGCGCTCTATGCGATCTCGCTGATTGTGGTCTTCCTCTGTCTGGCGGCGCTCTATGAGAGCTGGTCGATTCCGTTCTCGGTAATGTTGGTGGTGCCGCTCGGGGTTATCGGCGCGCTGATCTTTACCACGCTGCGCGGACTAAGCAACGACGTTTACTTCGTGGTGGGTCTGTTGACCACCGTCGGGCTATCGGCGAAGAACGCCATTCTGATCGTCGAATTCGCCAAGGATTTGATGGAGAAAGAGGGCAAAGGTCTGGTAGAGGCGACGCTGGAAGCCTGTCGTATGCGTCTGCGTCCGATTCTGATGACCTCGCTCGCCTTTATTCTCGGCGTGTTGCCGCTGGCGATCAGCACCGGCGCAGGTTCCGGCGCGCAGAACGCCGTCGGTACCGGCGTAATGGGCGGGATGGTTACGGCGACTGCGCTGGCGATCTTCTTCGTTCCGGTCTTCTTCGTGGTGGTGCGCCGCCGCTTCGGCAAGAACAAAGCGGAACTGGAAAAAGGTCACCCAACCGAACAGAGCCATCAGCATTAATCTTTGCTGAATCACAAAAGGCCGCGCAAGCGGCCTTTTTTATTGCTTGCGCGCCTGCTCGCCCCTCTTCACTCACTTACCCGATGGTTAACACCCAAAAGATCGCTGAAGGATCTTTTTGCCATCCTGACAGACACAGGTTGCATTTATCGCCAACGCGCGCCATAATATTGTTACTTTATAACATAACATTTGCGAGGCGTTATGAAACCGACTATTCATCCTGACTATCGTCCTGTGGTGTTCCACGACACCACCGTCGATAAATATTTCAAAATCGGCTCCACCATCAAAACCGAGCGCACCGTCGAGTTCGAAGGTGAAACCCTGCCCTACGTGACGCTGGATGTCTCTTCCGCTTCCCACGTCTACTACACCGGCAAGCAGAAAGATTTCGCCAAAGAGGGGAGCGCCGCGCGCTTCAACCAGCGCTTCGGCCGCTTTCTTAATAAATAAGGACGCTAAAAATGCAGGTATTGAGTTCGCTGGCGTCGGCAAAGAAGCGCCACAAGGATTGCAAGATCGTGCGCCGTCACGGACGTGTTTTTGTGATTTGCAAATCGAATCCGCGCTTTAAAGCGGTGCAGGGAAGAAAGAAGAAACGCTAGTGAGTGTCGTGACAGCTGGCCGGGGAACTCCCCGGCCTTTTTTATTTCATGCTGCGGATCATCGCTTCGACATTGTGACGGAACGCCGCGACATAGGTGGGCGCAGGACCGGAAGGCTGCGACAGCGCTTCTGGATAGAGCTCGCCGCCCGGCTGCGCGCCGGTTGCGCTGGCGATCTGCTTCACCAGGCGTGGGTCGGTCTGATTTTCAATAAAATAGCTATGGATATGCTCAGCCTTGAGCTGCTGGATCAGCCCGCCGACCTCGCTGGCGCTCGCTTCCGCTTCGGTAGAGAAGCCGACCGGCGCCAGAAAGGTTACGCCGTAGCGCTGCCCGAAATAGCCGAACGCGTCGTGGCTGGTCAGCACCTTGCGCTTTGCCGCAGGTATCGCCGCAAAGGCGGTTTTTGCCCAGCCGTCCAGCGTCTGTAGCTGCTGAATATACTTCTCGCCGCTGCGGCGAATCGCATCGGCGTCTTGCGGATCCGCCTTAATCAGGGCATTCATCACGTTGGCGGCGTAGATGACGCCGTTGTGCATGCTATTCCACGCGTGGGGATCGGTCACGGTTTTCCCCTCCTCTTCCATCCTGCGCGTCGCTACCCCGAGCGAGGCCACCACGGCGTCGCCTTTATAGCCCGAAGCGCTCACCAGACGATCCATCCAGCCCTCCAGCCCCAGGCCGCTGACGAAAACCAGATCCGCGCTGGCCAGCGCCTGGCTATCCTGCGGCGTCGGCTCGAAGGTATGGGGATCGCCATTCGGTCCGACCAGCGATTTTACGTTCACGTGCTCGCCGCCCACCTGCTTCACGATATCCGCCAGTACGGTAAAACTGGCGACGACATTCACGGTTTTCGCCATGGATAGCGGGCTGATCAGCAGCGCGCCGATCGCGAGGCTTAACGGTAACTTCTTCATAAATACCCCTGTTTAATGGCGGCGCAAAAGGCCGCCGCATGGACCTGCCAGAATAGAAAGAAAAAAGAGCAGCGCGGCGCTCAGCACCACCGCCGGGCCCGCCGGCAGCGAGAAGCGCCAGGAGAGCACCAGTCCGATAACGGCCGCGGCAATCGCCAGCCCCATCGCAGCGGCGAGCATCCATGCCAGATGCCGGCTCCAGAAGCGGGCGCTGGCGGCGGGCAGCATCATCAGCCCGACCGACATCAGCGTGCCAAGCACCTGAAAGCACGCCACCAGATTCAGCACCACCAATAGCAGAAACAGGCTATGCACCAGGGGCGCGCTCCATTTGCCCTGCGCGCGCAGAAAATCGGGATCGAAAGCGTCAATCACCAGCGGCCGGTAGATCGCCGCCAGCATCAGCAGGGTAAAGGCGGCAATGGCGCCGACCAGCAGCAGCGCCGGCTTATCCACCGCCAGCAGCGAACCGAACAGCACATGCAGCAGATCGACGCTCGATCCGCGCAGCGATACCAGCGTGACGCCGAGCGCCAGCGAGCCCAGGTAGAAACCGGCGAAGCTGGCGTCCTCTTTCAGCGGCGTGTAGCGGCTTACGGCGCCGGAGAGCAGCGCCACCGCCAGCCCGGCGATAAGCCCGCCAACGCCCATCGCCACCAGCGACAGGCCCGATATCAGATAGCCGATGGCCGCGCCCGGCAAAACCGCGTGCGACAGCGCGTCGCCAATCAGGCTCATGCGACGCAGCGATAAGAAAACACCGAGCGGCGTAGCGCTGACCGCCAGCGCCACGCAGGCGATCAGCGCGCGCCGCATAAAGCCGAATTCGATAAAAGGCTGAATCAGCGTCATGAGGCCAGGCTCCGCAGGGCGACCGACGCGTCTCTGGCAGAGGGCGCGCCAGCATCGTCCAGCGACAGCATCTCGCTGAAATAGCGCTCTACCAGCGGGCGGTCGTGCAGCACCACCAGCAGCGTGGTGCCCGCCTGCCGCTGCTGTTGCAGGATCGACATCAGCAGCGTCACGGTTTTGCTGTCGATGCCGTTAAAAGGCTCATCCAGCAGCCACAGCGGGCTGCGCTGCAGCAGCAGCCGGGCGAATAGCACGCGCTGCAGCTGACCGCCCGACAGCGTGGCGGGCTGCGCACTGGCGAAATCGCGCATCTGCACCGCATCCAGCGCTCGCTCGATCTCCCGGCGCATGGTGCGGCTGATGCCGCCAAACCAGCCGCAGCGCGGCCAGCAGCCGATCGACACCAGTTCAAAAACAGTTAACGGAAAGCGCGTTTCCAGTTCGCTGCGCTGCGGCATCCAGCCGATAGCCTTCCGTGGAAGTTGCAGCTCGCACTTTCCGGCAACCGGTTTTATCAGTCCGGCGATGGTTTTTAGCAGCGTCGATTTGCCGCTACCGTTAGCGCCGACCAGCGCCGTCATGCTGCCGGACGTTAACTCGGCATTAATGACCGGCGTTACCGCTCTGTTCTGATAGCCAGCCTGCAGCTGGGTGAAGCGCATCATGATGCGGCTCCCCATTTTATCGCCAGCGCCAGCAGGACAATGATGAACAAGGCGACAGCGACTCTTCCGCCCAGTGAAAGCAGCATTCCACTCTGATTCATAATCCACTCATTATGTTATAACATAACAATAATCTATCCTAATTTTAGCGCGAGGCGTGCAGGCAATATGTTTCAAAAGGTATCAGCCGTCCTGTACGCCTTCTTAAAAAGAGATGCCATTTATCTGATTCAGTGAGGAAAAAAGCTTTAGGAATAATAACAATAGGTTTTGCCGTTAAGAGAGGAGTTGCAAAGTGGTTGCACAAGTCTAATGATCGGTTTAACAATCTATTGAAACGGTAAATGAAATGTCTCTGCAGCTTGAAAGCAATATCAACCCGGATAACCCGCCTGTCCCAGAATTAACGGCGTTTATCCAACGGAATATTCCCAAAATAGCGCAACCTCTGGCAGGTGATTTGCAATGGTATTCACCGCATGCGCAGTTAGTTCCAGAGAGTTTTAAAATAAAGTCTGTAGAAAAGTTAGCCAGCAATCGTTTTAAAATGCTTTATCAATTTGATGGACATATATTTAGTCCTTGTCTGGATTTAAATGAAGTTTTTACCCGCGAAGAGCAGGTTCTGTTTCAGGTTCTTCCCGGCAGACTTGAGTTTGAGCTGATTGAGAGCCAGCACCCCTCACCCGCTGACGAATTGTAATATTTGGTAATTGAGGTGAGCAAATCTAATGATTGTGTTTTATATTTAATGTATCCCAAGCCCTGACCGCTATTCGTAATCACTTCCTGGCCGCTTAACCTTAACTCGCCGCATTGCGGTATCCGTGCAAGCTATGGAGGGGAAAAAGATGGACGAGTACTCACCGAAACGGCATGATATTGCCCAGCTTAAATTCCTGTGTGAGAGCCTGTTTGACGAAAGCATGGCGACGCTGACCGACAGCCATCACGGCTGGGTTAACGACCCAACTTCTGAGAACAATTTACAGCTTAATGATTTGATTGAGCACATTGCTTCTTTCACGATGAGTTACAAAATAAAGCATGCTGAAGATGAAGATCTGATAACGCAAATCGACGACTATCTTGACGATACCTTTATGCTATTCACTAATTACGGTATCAACGCCCAGGATCTGAATCGGTGGCAGCGTTCCGCCCGACGCTTATTTAATCTTTTTAGCGAAGAGTGCGCTTTCCTTCAGCAACCCAGTCACTCCATTTAGGTAAACACGAGACCGGTTTATTTATGAACGATAAAAATCTGACTAAAACTGATTATTTGATGCGGCTGAGACGCTGCCGCTCGATCGATACGCTTGAACGCGTGATTGAAAAGAATAAGTACGAATTATCCGATGACGAACTGGCGGTATTTTACTCAGCTGCCGATCACCGTCTGGCTGAACTGACGATGAATAAGCTTTACGATAAAGTTCCTGGCTCAGTATGGAAGTTTGTGCGTTAACACACTGTTTTTCCTTCCTCTTAGCGACAACACACCCGCTTTATTCTGAATAAATCTTTAACTGGCCATGGAGTGGCGGTTATGAGAGACGTCTGGGGATTTTCCGAGGGGAGAAAGTGGTGGAGGCCCTGCCAGCCACATCCCGGCACACGCGTCGCCTGCTGCGGCTGCTTCCTTCCGGACCTGACCGAGTTCACAAGTTAGCATTGCGGGAGGACCAACAGAGCCTCCATTGACAAGCCCTCTTTCGAAGGCGGGGGCATTATCAGGGAAGCCCCCGGCAATTGCAAGCGCCGTCCGGATGACCGTTGTTTTCTTGAACAATGCGTCTCGCCAGAGGGCCGCATGGCTGTGCTACAGTAGCGTTTTTGCTTCTGCGCAAGGTCGCTATGGATTCGCAAGAGAGTTTTCAGCAGCGCATATGGCACATCGTGGCCGCTATTCCGCCAGGCAAAGTCGCCACCTATGGCGATATCGCCCGGCTGGCAGGTTCGCCGCGCGCGGCGCGTCAGGTGGGTGGCGTACTGCGTCGTTTGCCCGCCGGCAGTCGGCTGCCGTGGCATCGCGTCATTAACCGTCACGGCACTATTTCGCTACAGGGCGACGATCTGTTAAGACAGCGCGACGCGCTGGCGGCGGAAGGCATTGAGATAAGCGACGACGGGCGCGTCGCGCTGGATGTTTATCGCTGGCAGCCCTGACAGCGGGGCGAAACCGCCCCGCTCTGAGGTGATTACAGACTGGTTGGTGCAGGCACGGCGGAAGATGGCGTGACCTGAGTCGGCGAGGTCGACGGCACAGTGCTGACCGCGCCGGGCTGCGTAGGCAGCGCGGTTTGCGGTACCGGCACCAGCAGCAGTTCTGCTTTGGTGCCGCCCTGGTTGATGACCGGTTTCACCGAATCGGTGATAAAGGCCAGCTTGCCGTCGATAGTAATAGCCGCGCTCAGCAGAATACGCGCGTTAGGCTGGATATCCGCCGGGTTAAACGGCAGCACGAACTGGAACGGCGCCTGCTTGCCCTGCGTGTGCACGGCGCGCTGCGACAGCACTTTCGATGGCGCGTTCGATACTGTTGCATCGGAGAGCGTGACCGTCAGCACCGCGTCAGGCGGCAATGCGATTCGCTGACGAATATAGACTGAACCGCTCACGTTAGGCTGCGCAATCGCCGCCTGTTGCCCTGCCGCGCTGGCGCCCAGCGTCGGTACCGGTACCGGCCTGCTGTGATCGGCGCAGCCTGCGGCGGCTGCAATTAAGGTAATACCACTTACCACTTGCCAGAGTTTCATTGATGTCGTCTCCATCTGATCACTATGATTATCGGCTGCGAATTCATCGCCTGGGGTTTCATTCGCCTTATGTGGTTAATCCTGGCATAAAATCCAGATATTTCCTCTCTCCCCCGCGCGCGGCGTCCGCTGCACTCTTTGATTGACGGCAACTGGTCGGATCTTTCACACTGAGCGGGTTAACTTTGTGAGGATTGCACTATGAGCCAGGCGCTGCAAAATCTGCTGAATTTATTAAATCTGGAAAAGCTGGAAGAGGGTCTCTTTCGCGGCCAGAGCGAAGATTTAGGACTGCGTCAGGTGTTTGGCGGTCAGGTGGTCGGCCAGGCGCTCTACGCGGCGAAACAGACCGTGCCGGAAGAGCGTATTATCCACTCTTTCCACAGCTACTTTTTACGGCCGGGCGACAGTAAAAAAGGCATTATTTACGATGTGGAAACCCTGCGCGACGGCAAAAGCTTTAGCGCGCGCCGCGTCAGCGCGGTACAGAACGGGCAGCCTATTTTCTATATGACCGCCTCGTTCCAGGCGCCCGAGAGCGGCTTCGAGCATCAAAACGTGATGCCTGAAGTGCCTGGCCCGGAGACGCTGGCTTCAGAGCAGGATCTGGCGCAAAAGATGGCACATTTGCTGCCGGAAAAGGTGCGGGAGAAGTTTATCGCCGAGCGGCCGCTGGAGATACGCCCGGTTCAGATCCACAATCCGCTGAAAGGGCGCGTCGACGAGCCGGTGCGTCAGGTCTGGATTCGCGCCAACGGCGGGCTGCCTGCCGATCTGCGCATTCACCAGTACCTGCTGGGCTACGCCTCCGATCTCAACTTTCTGCCGGTGGCGCTGCAGCCGCACGGCAAGGGATTTCTTGAGGCGGATATGCAGGTCGCCACCATCGACCATTCCATGTGGTTTCACCGCCCGTTCAACTTCAGCGACTGGCTGCTCTACAGCGTAGTAAGCACCTCGGCCTCCGGGGCGCGCGGTTTTGTGCGCGGCGAGTTCTATAACCAGCAGGGCGTGCTGGTCGCTTCGACCGTGCAGGAAGGGGTGATGCGTCAGCGCAGCGAATAAGCTATCAGGCCGCGCAAAGGCAAAAAATAAGGGGCGAATCGTCGCCCCTTTTTGTTTTTTCTTTTTTTAGCGCACTGCTTTTCTTGCCCGACGGCTTACTGGTTGTAAGCGTTCTCGCCGTGGCTGTTAACGTCCAGACCTTCGCGCTCCTGCTCTTCCGGCACGCGCAGGCCGACAATCATATCCGCCAGCTTAAAGCCGATAAAGGCGACC
>Ga0157358_1000314_pt1 | contig 19575 bp, 24 predicted proteins | sample AttcapACBM2_FD_111484 | JGI IMG/M metagenome (GOLD analysis project Ga0157358, IMG submission 111484) | Fungus gardens microbial communities from leaf cutter ant in Botucatu, State of São Paulo, Brazil - Atta capiguara ACBM2 | ecosystem: Host-associated > Fungi > Mycelium > Unclassified ... | reverse complement strand
GTTAAACGAGGTGGGCACTATGGCTGTTGAAATCAAATATGTTGTCGTCAGAAAAGGTGAGGAAAAGATGACTTTCGCCAGTAAGAAAGAAGCCGACGCTTATGACAAAATGCTGGATATGGCCGAAGTGTTCTGCGACTGGCTGAGCGCTGCGCCATTGGATATGGATGAAAATCAGCGCGAGGCGTTGGGGATGTTCCTGTCGGAAAACAAAGATGCCGTGCAGCATATCCTGCGTACCAGCAAAATGCCGGAAGCGGAGTCCTCCCGTCCCGTTGCGTCAGTCGCTGCGTTAACCGCTGAGGATGCCGATGCCGATGCCGATGCGGAAGAGAAGAAGCCCAAAGCGGGGCGCATTAAAGCAGCCTGAGGCGGTCTCGTCTGTAGTATGTGACGTTGTGGCTTGTTTACCAGCCCTGTCGCTACCAGATGCCCTGATAAGAGGGCGTTATCAGTAGCAGCCTGTCCTCGGACAGGCTTTTTATCTTTCTGTTTAGCGTTTACAGACCACAGCTTTTCAGGTTCAGGCGATTGTCGCCTGCGCACAGCAGCGTTTCAGCGCGTGCATGGCTTCTTTCGCCGCATCGGAAGGCGAGCGCTGTTTAATCTCATCATTAAACACTTCCAGCCCAACCGGCCCGCTGTAGCCTTCCGCTTCCAGATAGTCCAGCAGCGTATAGAGCGGGAAGTTGCCCTGGCCCGGCAACAGCCGATGGTGCCTTGCCGTTTCCACCAGTTCGCTGCCGGAAGGCAGCGTGGCTAAATCGGAAAGCTGTACCAGGAAAATTTTGTCCATCGGGATGCCGTTTAAGTCGGCCACGGTTCGGTTGCGTACAAAAATATGGAAGGCATCCACGACCAGGCCCAGATTAGGCTCGTTAATACGCTGTACCAGCTGCCAGGCGGCGGCCGTAGTATTGATATGGGTGCTCCATGCCATCGCCTCAAAGGCGACCCGCAGCCCACGCTTTCCCGCTTCCTGCGCCAGCCAGCGAATATCCTCTTCTTCACGCCCGGCGATACACTCTTTTTGCGTAGAGGCTGGCGTCAGCAGGGTGGTGGCGCCCAGCGCCGCCGCTGTCTCCATCATTTTCAGCGCGTCGCGGCGTTTTTCCTCGCGCTGATCGTCCGGTGCGCCGTCAAAATCCAGCAGCACCTGGTAATCCGTCAGGGCAAGCCGCTGTTCCTCAAGCAGGCTGGCTACAGCCTGAGGCGTACCTTCAGCCGGGTCCACATCCTGCCGCCACAATTCCAGCTGGCTGAAGCCAGCCTGAGCGGCGGCGATAATTTTCTCTTCCGTTGTGCCGCTCAGTAAAACCGTATTAATAAAAAGTGGATTATGTTGAAAACGCATCCTGTTCCCCTTAAAGCTCAATAGCAAAAAAATGGACAGAGAGCCGGTAAACGGTCCGACCTTTTGACTCTCGCCTGCTGACAAGTATAGCGACCTGTGCCGATTCGCCAGCCTCATCAGCGCGCTAAAGGTTTTCCAGGCTTTGCCTGACTTGACGCTTCCTGACGTTAGCCGCTCTATGCTGGTTTTTTTACAATAAGGAGAGCATATGACTAACTGGCTGCAACAAATTCAAACCGTGTTAGGGAAAGGCAAGGGCGGCGGCGAGGGCCTGAGTAAAATGCTGGCGCCGGGCGCTTTAGGCGGCCTGGCCGGGCTGCTGATCGCCAATAAATCTTCCCGTAACCTGCTGAGCAAATACGGTAAAAACGCGCTGATTATTGGCGGCAGCGCGGCGGCGGGCGCGCTGCTCTGGAACAAGTACAAGCAGCGCGTCAGCGAAACGCATCGTGAAGAGCCGCAGTTTGGGCAGCAGGCCACCGCAGTGGACAGACGCGCGGAGCGGCTGGTGCAGGCGCTGGTGTTTGCGGCAAAAAGCGACGGGCATATTGACGGCGAAGAACGTAAGGCCATCAATGAGCATATTCATCAGGCGGGGCTGGGCGCGGAAGGCGAGCAGCTGTTGCAGCGCGCTATCGATATGCCGCTGGATCCTAAAATGCTGGCGCAGGATGTGAAAAACGAAGAGGAAGCGCTGGAACTCTACTTCCTCAGTAATCTGGTCATTGATGTCGATCACTTTATGGAGCGCAGCTATCTGCAGGCGCTGGGCGACGAGCTGAAAATTCCGCAGGACGTCCGCGAGAGCATGGCGAAAGATATCCAGCAGGAGAAGCAAAAGCTGGTCGCCTGACTCTTTCCGGGCGCCTTACCCGGCCCGGAAAGCTTTTTTAACGTTGTTTATCAACTCTTGTCAACGCGCTGCGCTTGGCAATCACCGCCGTAGCTGCCACCCTTACTCTGTATAACTGATTCAGCGGGGCAGCAAATGATAAAACCACCAGTCGCTAAAAAAATACCTTACGAGATGAGCGCGCACGGCGAGACGCGCATAGACAATTACTATTGGCTGCGTGACGACAAGCGTGAAGATACGGCCGTGCTGGACTACCTGCATGCGGAAAACGACTACGGGCAGGCCGTAATGCAGACGCAGCAGGCGCTGCAGGAAAAATTACTGAAAGAGATGGTCGATCGCGTGCCGCAGCGCGACAGTTCCGTTCCCTATGTCAAAAACGGCTATCGCTATCAGCGACGCTATGATGAGGGCAACGAATATGCCGTCTACACCCGCCAGCCGGAAGAAACCGCCACGCCGGAAGAGTGGGAGGTGCTCGTTGACGGCAACCAGCGCGCCGCCCACAGCGAATTTTATACGCTGGGCGGCCTCGGCATCAGCCCAAACAATGAAGTGATGGCGCTGGCGGAGGATTTTCTGTCGCGCCGTCAGTACGGCATCCGCTTCCGCAACCTTAAAACCGGCAACTGGTATCCGGAGGTGTTGGATCACGTCTCTTCCAGCTTCGTCTGGGCCAGCGACAGCCGCACTTTTTACTATGTGCTGAAGGATAAACAGACGCTGCTGCCCTGGCAGGTATGGCGTCACCGGCTGGGCACCCCACAGCGGGATGACGAACTGGTCTATGAAGAGCAGGATGAGACTTTTTACGTCAGCCTGCATAAAACGATGTCCGAGCACTTTATTCTGATTGTGCTCAATAGCACCACTACCAGCGAAATCCGGCTGCTGGACGCCGAATTTGCCGATGCACAGCCGCAAATATTCTGCCCTCGCCGTAAGGATCACGAATACAGCCTGGATCATTACGATCACCATTTTTACGTGCGATCCAACCGCGAAGGCAAAAATTTCGGCCTGTATCTCACCGATCATGTGAAAGAGGAAAAATGGCAAACGCTGATTGCGCCGCGCGATCACGTTATGCTGGAGGATTTTGCGCTGTTTCGCGACTGGCTGGTGGTGGAAGAGCGTCAGCGCGGCCTGACCAGCCTGCGGCAGATTAACTGGCAGAGCGGAGAAGATTACGGTATCGCTTTTGACGATCCGGCCTATGTCACCTGGCTTTCCGTCAATCCCACGGCGAATACCAGCAAGCTGCGCTATGGCTACTCCTCAATGACCACGCCGGATACGCTGTTCGAGCTGGATATGGACAGCGGCGAGCGGAAAATCCTCAAGCAGACGGAAGTTAAGGGTTTTGACGCCAACGACTACCGCAGCGAACATCACTGGATCAAGGCCCGTGACGGCGTGGAAGTGCCCGTTTCGCTGGTCTATCACCGTCAGCACTATCGACCTGGTAAGAGCCCGATGCTGGTTTACGGCTATGGCTCTTACGGCAGCTGTATGGATGCGGACTTCAGCTCCAGCCGCCTGAGCCTGTTGGATCGCGGCTTCGTCTTCGCGCTGGCGCACATTCGCGGCGGCGGCGAGCTGGGCCAGCAGTGGTACGAAGATGGCAAATTGCTGAACAAGCTCAATACCTTCCATGATTTTATCGACGTGACCAATACGCTGGTGGAAAAAGGCTATGGTAACCCGGAAAAGCTCTATGCCATGGGCGGCAGCGCTGGCGGCCTGCTGATGGGCGCAGTTATCAATATGGCGCCGACGCGCTTTCACGGCGTGGTGGCGCAGGTGCCGTTTGTGGATGTGGTCACCACGATGCTGGACGAATCTATCCCGCTGACCACGGGAGAATATGATGAGTGGGGCAATCCGGCGGACGAGCGTTACTATCGCTATATGCGTCAGTACAGCCCTTATGACTGCGTCACCGCGCAGCACTATCCGCATATGTTGGTGACCACCGGGCTGCATGATTCCCAGGTTCAGTATTGGGAACCGGCGAAATGGGTCGCGAAACTGCGTGAGTTTAAAACAGACGATAATCTGCTGCTGCTTTGTACCGATATGGATGCGGGGCACGGCGGTAAATCAGGCCGTTTTAAATCTTATGAGGGCGTGGCGCTGGAATACGCTTTCCTGATTGGCCTGGCGCAGGAGACGCTAAGCGCCGCCAGCGCCCGTTAATCCGCCGACAGAGCCCGTTCCATTGCGCTTTTGAGATCGGGCTTCAGATCCGGGATATTTTTTAGCATCCACTTCAGGTATCCCGGATCGCGTTTCACCACATCATCAATACGGCTACCGCGATATTTGCCGAACGGGAAAGTGGCGCTGGAGCCGCGAACCTGCATCCGGCGCACCATTTCTGGCGCATCCCAGCCGGAAAATTCCATAATACGGATCAGCAAAGCCGCCGTAACGTAGCAGTCGTACAGTGCCCGGTGAGCGTGGAGATCCGCTGGCGGCGTCACGTCCAGCTGTAAAGCTTCACGCAGCGCCTGGTTGCCGTATTTTTTTCCGGGCCACAGGCCTCTCGCCAGCGTCATAGTACAAATCCATTCGCCCGGCATTTCCGGCAGCATCCGACGGTCAAAGCTGGCATTGTGAGCGACGTAGTAAGGGCTGCCGTGATAGCGGCCAATCGCTTCTTCAATGGTGGGCTTGCCCAGCACCATCGTTTCAGTGATGCGGTGGATGGCCATAGCCTGACGGCTGATGGGCCGATCCGGACTGATCAGATCACTCATAGGGTTCACGATCCTGCCGTCGATAACGTCAACGGAGGCGACTTCCACTACGCCGCCCTGCAAGCCACAGGTTTCGGTATCTATTACGCGTAACATAATTTCTCTCTTTCAGAGGGCGGTAGCCGTGCGTAAATCGTGTACTTCGCCCTGCCATTTACTGTCCTGACGTCGGGCGATAACCAGCTGCTCGCCACGACCGCCAGCGATAACCTGCCGGCCATTTTCATCCCAGACGGCGCTTTTCCCCGCGCTGTCAAAACCGCCCGTGGGCAGAGCGTGGTTAGCCATCAGCACGGCAATATTGAACTTACGCGACCAGCGCGCCAGATATTCGCAATCCTTGTGATAACCTTTTTCAGAAAGGAGCACGCTGGTGGCATAAAGATTAGCGCCACGATGCGCGGCATCGCGAGCGTAGTCTTCCACGCTGATATCGGCGCAGACCGCCATCGCCACATGATGATGTTGGTAGCCAAACACGGGAACGCTTTGTCCGGGATGGAAGAAGGGTTTTTCCGCCTCTACCAGATTGCGTTTAAAATAGGCCAGGCGCGTGCCGTCAGGCAAAAAAGCCAGCGCGCAAAGGCGTATTTTATCGCCATCCTGCAAAGGAACGCCGGTAACAATACTCATACGGTATTCTGTCGCCGCTTCGGCAAAAGCGTTAAGGCGCACATCGTCTATCGACATCGCCAGCTGGCTGGCAAGCGCAAGCTCATAGCCGGTGATGGAAAGCTCCGGGAACAGCAGTAAATCAACCTGATGTTCAGCGGCCTGACGAACAAAAGCCAGATGGCGTTCTATATTCCACTCGATTTCTCCGGGACGAGACCCTGATTGCGCGGCGGCGATGCTCCAGACGGACATAAATATACTCGCGATACGGTTTTTGAGACGTTATCTCAACCGAAGCGACCAGGAAACACAAGTTATTCGCGTAACTATTTTTGCTTCGGCTCATACGGCAGGCGGGAAAGGCTGAGCGACGCCTGTCGATAATGCGTCAGCCGCTGACGAAACCAGTCGCGCAGGGCCTCCGGCTGCTCGCGCTCCACCATCTCCGCCACGACCGGCATATTGTAGCGCTCTTTAAACGCCACGCCTGCGGCAGCTATATCAACATTGATTTTGTCTTTTTCTTCCTGCGGCAGCACCGCCAGATTGTAGTTCATGATGGCCTCCATTGACTCGCGGCAAAAATAAAGCAGACGGCCGCGTTTCGCAAGCCTGACGGCGGGGTAAAGCCCTTAACGACTCGACACTTTATTGGTAGCGGAGTATTCTTTCGGCCTTGTCGCAGCCCCGGGCTGCACCAAACGGGATGGATTCAATGCGTAGGTCAATGATTTTCGCGCTGGCGCTGAGTGCCGCCGCTTTTTCACAGCAGGTTTCTGCTCACGCCCACCTTAAAAGCCAGTACCCGGCAGCGAATGCCAATGTGGAAGCTTCGCCGCAGGCGCTGACGCTGACGTTTTCGGAAGATATCGAACCGGCTTTCAGCGGCGTTGAGGTCACGAACGCTCAGCAGCAGGCCATGCCGCTCTCCGAAGCCGAGCGTGCACCAAAGCAGCATAATCAGCTAATCGTGCCGCTGGCGAAGCCGCTGAGCAGCGGACAGTATCAGGTCAACTGGCATGTGCTGTCGGTTGATGGTCATAAAACTAAAGGAACCTACACCTTTAGCGTGCAGTAATATGTCCCTCAGCCTGTTTTATCTGCTTTCTCGCTGGCTGCATTTTGCCGCGTTGATGACGCTGACGGGCGGCGCAATCTACACCACGCTGTTGGCGCCCGCGCGTTTCCGGCCGCATCTGGCACGGCGTCTTCACCGGCTGCTGGTGGCGGCTTCGCTGCTTGCGCTGGCAACGGCGATAATGCTGCTGGTGGCGCAAACCGGTCTGATGGCCGACGGCTGGCGCGATATTGGCGATAGCGCCATATGGCAGGCGGTGCTGCAAACGCGTTTCGGGCAGGCCTGGCAATGGCAGCTGCTCGCCGCGCTGTTGGGCGTCGTCGCCTTATCAGCCAGGGGACAGCTGCGGCAGTGGCTGTTATTACTGAGTGGGGCGGGGCAGCTGGTTGGGCTGGCCTTTGTGGGCCATGCGACCATGCTGGATGGCACGGCCGGTTGGCTACAGCGTCTGAATCATAGCGTACATCTGCTGTCGGCTGCCTTCTGGGCGGGCGGCCTGCTCCCGGTAGTGATTTTGATGCGCGATATGGCGCGTTTCCCGGCGGGCTATGACGCTATCCGTACGCTGATGCGCTTTTCCCGTTACGGTCATCTGGCTGTGGCATTGGTTATTATCAGCGGCACGATTGACGCTTTTATCCTGCTGCCTGGCTGGCCGCCGGCATTTGGACGCTACAGCCAGCTGTTAATGCTGAAGGCGCTATTGGTAGCGGTGATGTGCGGCGTCGCGCTGTTTAATCGTTACTGGCTGGTGCCGCGCTTTCAGCCCGACGGGGAGCGCGCCCGGCACCTTTTTATCCTGACCACGCTGGCCGAGCTGCTGCTTGCCGCGCTGGTAATAGCGCTGGTGAGCGTCTTTGCTACTCTGGAGCCAGCCTGAATTTTTACCGCCTGCTGTTGGGCGTTTCTACAAGAGGTAGTGCAACATCATGAAAAAATTAGTCGGCCTGATGCTAGCTTTAAGTTTTTGTTCCAGCGCGATGGCGTCAGAGGTGATTACCGTCAGCCGCTTTGAAGTGGGCAAGGACAAATGGGCCTTTAACCGCGAAGAGGTGATGCTAACCTGTACCAAAGACGGCGCGCTGTACGCAATTAATCCCAGCACGCTGATGCAGTATCCGCTGAACGATATCGCAAAGCAGCAGCTGAAAAGCGGGCAGGTGAAAGGCCAGCCGATCGACGTTATTCAGATTGATGACCCTGCGCAGCCGGGCCAGAAAAAGAGCCTGACGCCAATTATTGAGCGTGCGCAAAAGCTGTGTGATTAAACGTTTTGCCGCGCTGGCTTCCCGGCCAGCGCGGTAGCAGTAATTGTCCACTCCTGCCATCTTGTCACTGTTTCTGCCGTTACGATCACAGAGCTGTCATATTTTAGCTGGCCCTGAACCATACAGCTGGAAAATCTCCGCGCCTGAACTACCTTATAAAGAGCAAGGCGTCATAGCCTGCATAAATGCCAACTTTTAGCGCACGGCTCCTACCAGAGCCATTCCCCTGGACCAAAGACAGGAATCGTCTTTGGTCTTTTTTTGTTTAGGATTTTGAAACAGTAACTTACAGCTAAATCAATCATTTAAGATCCCCCCAGTTGCACCTTATTACCCCCTGTAAGAACCTATGTAGACACTTTGTAGTCACTTTTTCGGGCCATTCTTGCCAGCAGATTGTTGGTCACGGCCTCTTCCAGATGATCAGGTGCGCATGACGCATGGTCACGCCGATATCGGAATGGCCTGAGATGCGTAGCAATACCACGATATTACCTCCGGCCATCATAAAGTGGCTGGCAAAGCCGTGACGCACGCCGTGGCTCATTTGGCCTTCTGGTAACTATTACGAAGCATTAATCGCGCAAAGTGATATAAAGCCTTTTGAATTTCGTAGTGAACGCCATCAATTAGATCTGGTACTCAGGAAACTGAATGATGTTGATAGTGTGATTATTGAGTATATTCTTAGACCAGAAGCACATGCTGACAGCGTCCGGGTTAAAGGAGATTTCAGTATCAACGAAAGTTATTTTCCTGAGATACTGAAACGGCTGGATGAAATGATTGCGTGGCAGAATTAAACATCCCGGCATCAGGTATGTTTATCAGATAATCCCCGCCGGGCGGGGATTGGTATCATGCTGGCTTTCACGGCCAGACAATATCCGGCGTGCCGGTATCAACGGTCTGCACGTACTTCATGCACGCGGTCAGTAATGCCTTAATTTGAGCGTAGTCCGGCAACGTGATTCAGCCCGACCACTCTCGCGTGCCAGAATTACGTTGAATTAAGGTTGCCGGGCTGTTTTTTAAATGTATAACTTAATTATTTTTTTAAAGGGAAAAAAGAAATAAATTATCCAGTTTATAGCGGGGGTGATAGGATGCTATTCTGCAATGACTCATAAGGGACTTATAAAGCCATGGCTTACATCGATGCTAATCTTATCAAAAACGAAACGCTGCTTTATCGCGGTGAGGTAACATTATGGGCCTTACTGCCCTGGGTGATTTGGGGTGTCCTTTTAGGCGCTATTACGGCAGGTTTAGGGTTATTGTTGATACCTTTTGGCTATTTTGTAATACGTTCTAACGAAGCCGGGATAACGGACAGACGCGTAATTGCTAAAACTGGTATTATCAAGCGAGATACAATCGAGATAGGATTGAATAAAGTTTCCAGTCTGCAAATAAAACAAAGTATCGCAGGCCGTATTCTCGGCTATGGTTCTTTAATTATTTGCGATGTAGGTGCATCCCGTGCCCCTATAAAGTATATAAAGGATCCTATGGCGTTCAGACGCCGTTTTTTTGAGCTACAGGAAGAGAATGACGTGAAGTAATCGCGCAGCACGTACAGTCTAACCCAGCCGAAGCGCTGGGTTTTTTATCGGCTGAAGACTGTAATGCTGCATTGTTTAATGCATAGTGGTAGCTGTATATTCGGCTACCATATTGAATAATGCCAGAAAGCTTTTTTTGCCGACTGGCGTAATGGCAGCGGACAGCTCATCCATCCCTCGCGGCAGCGTCAGGAAAAATGCAGTTAGTTGCCTGGCAGAAGCAAGCCTCAGCTATCTGCCGGGCTTGCTTTATGCGTCGGCTGCCTGAAAAAGTATTTATGATGTACTTTCGGGATAACCCAGCGGGTAAAAAGGACATCGCGTTAAGCAGAAAAGTGGGTCTTCCTTACAATTATTACCAGGGGAAACGGCCCCCTACGTTTAACTCCTCAGAACTAAAATCAGGTGATTCTCCTCGTCTTGCCCGAATTTTTTCATCTTTTGTTGGCTTATGTGTATCGGCCCTGCTGGGGGGTTTACCCGGAAGGCTATCACAGCCAAACCCTTTGCAAATTTTCAGGGAAGGCGTCTTGTCCTGAGGCTGTGGGTTTGAGCATGCCGCAAGGGTAAGGGAAAGGCTCACCAGCGCAATATATTTCATTAACATTTTAAGTTCCTTTTAATAATGCCAGTTTCCATAGTAATGCTGATAATTTAAACAAAGCGTCTACGAGTACAAATTAATCGTTTGCGGTACTGGCACCATCCGTTAGTGCAATCGCCATACGCATTTTTTTTACTACTTAACCTAATTTTTTCAATTCTGTTGCCGATAAGAGCCTCTGACTATTGTAGTTTCAGCCTGCCAATATGAGTGACGGCTGGTCTGTTTTTTAAACACATGGTGTTTTTTAACAAGGAATAAAAAATGAAAAAAGTAGTAAAATGGGTGTTCTTCGTTATTGTTGCGCTAATTGTGATTCGCGCGCTTACCGGCCCCAGCGAGCAGAGTAAAAACGCGGCAAATACCGGCCAGGCGCAGCAGGGTAGCGCGACAGCATCCTCTTCACCGCAAAAAGAGGTTTACCATGTTTCCGCCACTAAACTTTTTAAAGATTATGAAGCAAACGAAGTTGCCACAGATGAGGCGATGAAAGGGAAACTTATTGCCGTAACGGGCACGGTACAGTCTATCGATAAAGATTTTACCAATGCCATTATTATCAGACTGAAAACCCCGAATCAGTTTATGGCCGCCAGTATGGAGATGCAGGATTCTGAGAAAAACACGGCTTTAACGCTCAAGAAGGGCAGTCAGGTTGAGGTGGTTTGTCAGCGCATGTCACGCGTTATCGGCACGCCTTCTGGCCGTCGCTGCGTATTTAATTAACGTGCGCACGGACTATTTCTGAAACACAGCCCGGCTTCCGGCTGGCTTAAAATAGCGTGAACGCCCTGGCCACCGAGCCGGGGCTTATTTTTGCCGCAGCAGGCGCAAAGTAAGCTATCAATTTAACAGGGTCAAACTATTCCGGAAATAAGGGCCGCATCCCGCGTTAAGCTGTCTGGATTATCAGCATGTTTTAACTCATTAAACAGGGAAAGGAGAGACGCTGCTGCAAAATAATACCGGCGGGAAGCCGGTATCGAAAAGCGTAACGGCCTTGATTACGACTGCGGCTGACCTACCGGGCCTGCGCCCAGCGTACCGCCCGGCACGGACTGCGCGCTTGGTGCATGAGGACGGCCGTCGTTACCTACCGCGCTGCTGCGATTCATACAACCCGCCAGGGATAAAACGGCCAGCAGAGCGATAAGACCTTTAGTGCAATTTTTCATAATATTTTCCGTGGGTTGAAAAAGATTCAGAGCCTTAAGCGTAGCCTGGCGTTTGTTGATTGCCAGCAGCGGCTTGACAAAAACAGAGCGGAAAAATTTTCCTGCTTCTTTATCGGACGGTGACAGAAAAATCCTCTACTACACTTAACTAACTGCAAACTAAAGGAGGCAGTTATGTTTAAACATGAAACGAATAAAGAACGTAAAGATGAAGGCGACGTGCATAAAGGTCTGCCGGAAGCCGCGCCTTCGGCTGGTAATGCTTACGAGGAAGACGATTATCCGGCCAAGGATGCGCCTGATGAACACGGTGAAGTGCCGCGGACTCGCGATGATAGCCAGGCAGATAAAAAAGATCCTTATCAGGAAAAATAAGGTTTACTCAGGCCCGCTGCGGGCCTGATGCCCGCAGGTTATACGATTGCTTTAGGGTTGTGGACAGCGCTATTCTTTAGCTTCTGAAAAAAGGAAAAGCGCCTTGCAAAGGAGAGTGCAATGAAACATAGCCGCAAATATCGGGTCTGTTACTACGGCAGCCTGATAACCATTTTCTTTTTTCTGTCGCATACTTGCCTGCCGGCCCACGATCTCATCTTCCATCCTTTTCTGCTGCTTACCTGGATTTTTATTATTCGGGGTATAGTCGCGCTGTGGCAGGATGCTGTACGTTTTTGGCAGTGGTTTAACGGCTGACGCGCGCTTAAGCAAATAAATCTGCCGCCTGGTAACGATTCTGGCTGGAGTAGGATCGGTACTGACTCCGGGCCCGCTAGCGCGTTATTATGAAAAAGCCCTGGATAAGGGTGAATAAACGCCGAACGTTTATTCTTCTGGTGCCGGGTAAAGTGCTTTTCAACACGATACTTTACCTTTCAGGCTTGTTTATCAGAGATGAAAGCTCTACGCTGCCGTTTCCACGCCACGCGATTTACGCGTCTGGCGTACTGGCAGGAGCAAGCCTGATGAAAAGTAGCAAAGAGATTTCGATCGATCAGTTTACCGACAGCGAAAAAGAGCTGATTGACGCTAAAGTGAAAGCCCTCACGCTGAAAAAAGGCCATGTTCCTTCGCAAAAAGAAGAAAAAGAGATCCTGAAAGAGGCCAAACGGCTGGTAATGAAGGATTGCGTCATCAAAGAGACCAGCAAAGCCGTCGTGGCTAAAAAACCACGCAAGCCCGCCGCCGCCAAAGAAAGCGAAGTCAAAGAGTTTAACTGGTCTGCCTCCCTGCGCAAAAATCCACGGGCGCTAAAAGGCAGCTAGCCGATAAACACTAAATGCAGCGCCCTGAATAAGACTTCCAGCAGCAAGGCGCCGCCGATGATAACCAGTGCCAGCATCAGACTGAACTGTTGATCTGTTTCCATGTTATTGCCGCTCCCTGATAAGTTAACAGACTATACTTTAGAGCCTGTTAACTGAACATTTCGTAAACATTCCAGTCATTTTTCCTTCAGGATGCAACTATGGTGTATCAATACCTTAACGGCACGGCGTGGCGGCATATCTATATTGTGGGTGATATTCATGGCTGTCTCGCCATGCTGCACGAAGAGTTAGAGGCTCAGCGATTCGATGCCGGGCAGGATCTGCTGATAGCCGTAGGCGATTTGATCGATCGTGGCCCGGACAGCCCTGGCTGCGTGGCGCTGTTGAATAAGCCCTGGTTTCGCAGCGTGCGCGGCAATCATGAAGAGATGGCTATCGGGGCGCTGACGCGGGGCGATCATCAGCAGTGGATCGGCAACGGCGGCGACTGGTTCTATAAGCTGGAAGGCATGAAAATGATTGAGGCGAAACATGCGCTCAGCCGTTGTCGCCTGATGCCCTTAATTATTCATCTGGAACTGGAAAATAGCGTGGTGGTGGTCGCTCATGCCGACTATCCGGCCGAACGCTATGCGTGGGAGGCAGCAGTCGATCCTTTTAAGGTCGTCTGGAGCCGCAGCCGCGTTGAACAGGTACAGCAAGGAAAGGGCAAGGCCATCAGCGGCGCGGACGCTTTCTATTTTGGCCACACGCCGCTAAGCAAGCCGCTGAGTGCGGCGAATTTGCACTTTATCGATACCGGCGCCGTATTCGGCAACCGGCTCACAATGGTGCAGGTACAGTAATGCTCAGGAGAACAGCTTGCCGTCCCGCACCAGCTCCCGCGGGTAGCTGTTTTTAATCCGGCTCGATACTTTCTTTGCCAGGCCAATCGGCTGCTGTTGACAGGTGACAATCACTTCGTCGGCGGGCAGCGCACGCTCAGGATAAATGTCCCGTCCGCGATACCACTCTTCGGCTTCCGCCAGCGTCAGCTCAAAACGATTTGACGCCTGCGGCTGCGTCAGAGCGATAACCGCTTCGTGCTGCCAGCGATAGCCTTTGGCAAAGGTTTCAGCCAGCTTCAGGCCGATACGCGAAAAGCGAACCCGGCCCAGCAGCGGCTCCACGGCGCGCGGAAACAGCCAGAGCTCCTTATCACGCTGCCAAAGCGCATGGGCAGCGCTGTCCCACGCCAGCCCTGATTTAGCGGCAGCGGCCGTAATTTCCTGCTCATCTTTACGTTTTACCGGCGTAAAAGGCAGCTTACCCAGTTTATAATTTGGCGCGGGCATGGGCGGCACGCCCGCTGTTTTGCGCAGTCGCGCGACAAAGAAGCCTTCACTGTCAAAAATATGTGGGAAAACGTGCAAAAAGCCTTCCGGGGTGCTGGCCCGTTCGGCGCCGGCAAACAGGTCGTCTAAAGGTTCGATGACAACGGCGTCCGGATAGCGCGCCAGCAGCCAGGCGATGACCTGCTGATTTTCGCTGCGGTTCAGGGTGCAGGTGGAATAGACCAGCGTCCCGCCGGGTTTAAGGGCATGAAAGGCGCTATCGATTAAATCGTGCTGAGTGGCGGCAATCGCCTCGGTGCTTTCCGGCGACCAGTTGCGCAGCGCATCGGCGTCCTTACGGATTACGCCTTCGCCAGAGCAGGGCGCATCCAGCAAAATGGCGTCGAAGGTTTCCGGCAGCGCCGGCCCGAAGACGCGGCCGTCGAAATGGGCGATCGCCGTATTGCTGACGCCGCAGCGGCTGATGTTGGCGTGCAGCACCTTGACCCGGCTGGCGGAGTATTCGTTGGCGAGAAGCACGCCCTTGTTGCTCATCGAGGCGGCAATCTGGGTGGTTTTAGATCCCGGCGCGGCGGCCATGTCCATTACGCGTTCCGGCGCGGGCGAACCGGCAAACAGCGCGGTTACCGGCAGCATGGAACTGGCTTCCTGAATATAAAACAGCCCCGCCAGATGTTCCGCCGTACTGCCTAAAGGCAGCGTGTCGGCATCGTCACGGCTGATCCAGAACCCTTCCTTACACCAGGGGACGGGCGTCAGCGCCCATTGATAAGGCTCGACCAGCGCCAGAAACGCCTCAACGCTGATTTTCAAGGTATTGACGCGCAGGCTGCGGCGCAGCGGCTGCTGGCTGAAGGCAATAAACTGCTCGAACTCGGCGCTGTCGGGCAGCAGCTCGCGCATCTGATTTAAGAAAAGATCCGGGAAGTACACGCGTGAAGAAGAAGACACTGAAAGATTCCGCTGGCAATAAAGTGGGGCGAGTTTATCACACTCTGCGGCGGCAAAAAAAACGGGCAGCCAGGCTGCCCGTTTCGATTATTTTGCCGGCAGCGCCGTGCCCCATTTACGCCAGTCTTTCGGCTCCTCGTCCTCCAGCAGATAATGCTTGCCGCTGGTGGCCTGCGGTGCCAGCGGCACGGTCGGCGGGGTGGCAAACTGAATGCCGCCCTGAATAAACTGTTGGAAGGTGCCGGTTTTCACCACGCCGCCAATCAGGCCAAACTTGAAGTTGTAGCCGGAGGCCAGCCAGAACACCGAGTTATTGCGCACCAGATGCTGGTATTTTTTGCTGATGCGTAGCGTAATCTGCACGCGATCGGCCATCGATCCCAGCGAGGTGCCCGTTACCGTACCGACCTCGATTCCCCGGAACAGTACCGGCGTACCGACAGACAGCGAGCCGCCTTCAGGCGCGTCCAGCACCACGTTCAGGCCATCCAGATAGCGTGCGTCGGTAATGGTTGATTCCTGTAGTTCAAAGGTGCGCTGCGCGCGGCCTTTGCCGGGATCGACATTGATATAAGGCTGGAGCAGGGTATCCAGATGATTAACGCCCGCTGCGGAAATCTCCGGCGACACTACCGAGAACCGGCTGCCCAGCCGCGCGAAATCCTGTACGTATTCCGGATAAAGCACGGCTTTGGCAATCACCTGATTCTTGTCGTTATTGAGCGCCAGAGATTCCAGCTGGCCGATGGTGATGCCGAGATAGCGGATAGGCATCCCTGAGGAGAGCTTGCTGGCGTCGTAGGTATGCAGCGTAATCTGACTGCCGACCGCTCTGGCCGCCGTTTCTGATTCAAACAGCGTGCGCTTGTCTTTACTCGTCAGGCCCGCACCGGCGCCGCTGAGGTTATCAAAGCTGATCGCGCCCTTCAGCGCGCGGTTAAGCGGCGAAGCCTGCACGGTCAGGCCGCTGCCGTTAAGCTGCACGCGCGCGCCGCCTTCCGACCAGAACACGCTGTTCGGCGTCAGCAGCTTGCGGTATTCCGGCTTGATATGCACGCGCACGTCGAACTCGTTAGCTCTTGGCGTGACCTCCACGATCTCGCCGACCTGAAACTTACGATAGAGCACCACTGAACCGGCCTGAATATCCGGCAGGCTGTTGGCGGTCAGCGTCAGGGTGGTAGGCAACTGGTTGGTGGTAATGCCTTCGGCGGCTTTTTCCGCATTAGCAAACAGCGGATAGCTCTCTTTTGGCGCGCCCTTGCTGCCGGGATCCAGGCGAATGCCGCCGTCTATCCATTCGCGTGCGCTGGCGCCCAGCACTTCCATACCGTCCAGCCCCAGCTTAACGTCCAGCCGACTGTTGATAATAAACTTGCTGTCGCCGTGCACCAGTTCGCGATACTCAGGCGTAACAGCGATAATAAAATTCACGCCTTTTTCATTGAGCTTGCGGCTGACCACCTGGCCAATCTGCATCCCGTGCAGCATCACGGGCTGGCCCGCATCGATACCGTAGCTTTCCGGCGCGGTCAGCTTCACTTCCAGCGTGTCAGGCCGCTGCAGCAGCGACTCGTTGCTTTGCAGCACGGTAAAGCGATCCTGCGGTTCGCCTTCGCCAGGCACCAGTTCTAGCGTGCTGCCGGTTAACAGACTGCTGAGGCTGGTATCGGCGAGGGTGATTTTGGGGCTGCGCATCTCAATGCGGGTGCCGGTACGCATCAGGCCGGTTACCGACGGATCGATGGTCAGTTCGCCTTTTACCTTGCCGTCGGGCTGTAAGTTCAGCGCGGTTAGCGTGCCGACCTCCAGTCCCTGATACATCAGTGGCGTGCTGCCCGCCTTCAGGTTTTTGCCGCCGGGCAGGTCAAGCGTGATAATCACGCCGCGATGGCTGTGCGCCAAATCCGGGTAGAGCTGATAGCTGTCATCGCTTTTTGCCTGCGCGGAGTCGGCTGGCGAGTCAAACGCAATCGCACCGTTGACCAGCGCCGCCAGGCTCTCCAGCTGCACTTTGGCACCGCTCAGGCCCACATCGGCCTTCACCCCGGAGACGTTCCAGAAGCGGCTCTCTTTTTTCACCAGGTTGGTGAAGCGGCGCTCGATCAGCACGTCAACGGTTACGCCCTGATTGCCAGGGTTGATGCTGTAGTCATAGACGCGGCCAACCGGGATTTTACGGAAATAGACCAGCGAGCCGGTATTCAGCGAGCTTAAATCGGCGGCGTGCAGATGGATCATCATCTCGCCCGTGTTCATGCGATATTTCGGCTGCGTATCCAGCGCCACAAAATGCTCCTGCGGCTTGCCTTTGCCCGGCATCATGCCGATATAGTTGCCGCCCACCAGCGCATCGAGGCCCGACACGCCCGCCAGTGACGCTTTCGGCGTCACCAGCCAGAACTGCGTTTTATCGCGCAGCGCGTCTTTCATATCGCTCTTGATGCTGGCCTTGATCTTAATGGTGCGCAGATCGTCAGTCATGCTGATGCCCTGCACCAGACCCACCTCGACGCCCTGATAGCGCACCGGCGTTCGGCCAGGCACAATGCCGTCAGCGGTGGCGAAATCGATGGTAACCGTGGTGCCGCGCTCCTGGTAATTGTTCCAGACGAGCCAGCCCGCTATCAACAGCGCAATCAAAGGCAGCAGCCAGAACGGCGAAATTTTGCGGCGGCTTTTCACGCGTGCGCTAGTCGGTGTAGTCGGCGTTTCCTGTTGCATGTGCATCCCAAAGTAAACGGCTATCCAGCCACTCGACGGCAAGGATAGTAAGAATAACCGCTGAGCCAAAATAGAAGGCAGCCGGTCCCATAGTAAAAGCCAGAAGCTGGTCGCGATTCACCAGCGACATGGTTAAGGCAATAACAAACAGGTCCAGCATAGACCAGCGTCCGACCCAGGTAACTACCCGCAGCAGACGAACGCGCGTTTTCAGACCCTGTTCACATTTAAAATGGATGCTGAGCAGCAGCGTCAGCAGCACGATAACCTTGGTGAAAGGCACCAGGATACTGGCGATAAAGACCACGATCGCTACCGGAATATTGCCGGAAGCGAGGGAAAGAATACCGGAAAGAATAGTATCTTCCTGGCGCGCGCCGTTGAGATAAATAACGGAAATCGGCAGCAGATTGGCCGGGATCAGCAATACCACCGCAGAGATCAGCGCCGCCCAGGATTTTTGCAGGCTGTGGCGACGACGCAGGCGTAGCGGCGTATGGCAGCGCGGGCAGCGGCCCCTTTCGTCAGGCAGGCAGGTATGATGGCAGTTCAGGCAAACGCGCAGCTGCTCGGGGGCGATATGCGGCTGCGGCTGCGGATAAAAGCGATGCCACAGCTGTTCAACGTTGATATGAATAAGCGTCACCAGGCTCAGCGCGGCCAGCGACAGGAAGGCGAGCAGGCCGGTGCCGGGATTGATATCCGCATAGTCCTGCACCTTGATAGAAGCGACGGCGATACCGACCAGATAGATATCCAGCATGACCCACTCTTTGAGCCGATCGAGCATCAGCAGCACCGGCCGCAAATTTAAACCCAGCCGGTCACCAAAAAAAAGCCAGCCGATTGACGCCACCAGCGTGGCGGGCGCACCGATAGTGCAAAAGGCCACCATAGAGGCGGTAATCACGTTGCCCTGCTGCGCCATCTGGATAATGCCTTCCAGCAGGCTGGCGCGGATAGTGGTGCCCAGCAGCCGGATAGTCAGCAGCGGTTCGCTAAAGGCAAACGGCATCAGCAGCAGCATAGTGACGGCCATTGCCGCCAGCCGCGTCATCGACCAGTCGCGTCCGTTAAGGATACGGGCGTTGCAGCGCGGGCAGTGCGCCGACTGGTTCGATTTAACATCTGGTAAGGAAAAAAGGGTATCGCATTGCGGACAACGCTGATAACGTTCCTGAGGCAGAATTTGGCTGATAGCGTATATTTTCACGAATTATCCGGATTTGCAGGGTACGGTCAGGCAAAATCGCCCCGGCGAACCACTCTTACGTTTGTTTTTAAAGCTTCAGACCAACAAGGGTATATTAACTAACGGAATCATTCACCTTGTCCGTCTGGACATTTAATGCTTATTTTATCAGGCGAAGCCATTCCGGGCTTCGTAACAGTTTTAATAATGGTTAAAAAATGACTAAAAAAGAATTTTACTCGGATCTCAATCGTGATTTACGCGCGCTTATCGCCGGCGAAACCAGTTTTCTGGCCGCGATGGGCAACTGCAGCGCGCTGCTGTTTGAGCGCCTGGAAGGCGTTAACTGGGCCGGGTTTTATCTGCTGACGGAAGAGAAGACCCTGGTGCTGGGACCGTTTCAGGGCAAAATCGCCTGCGTACGCATTCCGGTAGGCCGCGGCGTCTGCGGAACGGCGGTGGCGGAGAGCGCCGTACAGCGCGTGGACGACGTCCATGCCTTCCCCGGGCATATTGCCTGCGACGCGGCCAGCAATGCCGAAATCGTGCTGCCGCTGGTGGTAAACGGCGAGACGATCGGCGTACTGGATATCGACAGCGTGGAATATAATCGCTTCGACCAGGAAGACGAAAACGGGCTGATTACGCTGGTTGACGGGCTGTGTGAAGTGCTTGCCGGCACGGACGTGGAAAAATTTATTCACATGAAACGCAGCTAAAGTGCTGGATCACGTAGCATTTGCTGATGGTGTCATTATAATGACGCCTGTTCATGCCTGCGCTGGTTGGCAAACCCGTTGTAATCAGGAAATTTCATGGAAAATCAACC
>Ga0157358_1000313_pt1 | contig 19575 bp, 14 predicted proteins | sample AttcapACBM2_FD_111484 | JGI IMG/M metagenome (GOLD analysis project Ga0157358, IMG submission 111484) | Fungus gardens microbial communities from leaf cutter ant in Botucatu, State of São Paulo, Brazil - Atta capiguara ACBM2 | ecosystem: Host-associated > Fungi > Mycelium > Unclassified ... | reverse complement strand
TCATGTAATACTCATGGTCATTTAGGGTAGGGTGCACAGTAGTTAGCACGGACCATGGGGACTAGTATATAAGGTAGACTACTTTGTACTAGGAACTTTATTGAGTTCTCTTGTATCACTCAATACAAGAGTTAGTTCATTGCTTAACATCTTGAGCTTTGAATCATAACAACTAAAAGGATAATGTCAGAGTATATATATATGGCATAATATTCACATAGAAAACATAAGGTTGATATATGGATAACATATGTATATTAGGGCAGGATTATTTATTGTTAGCATGGACCATGTATCTATAATATAAATAGGATAGCAATACATTGGGGACTTCTTGTTGAGTTCTCTTATGATTCCTACTTGATATCCTACTGAAAGATTTACTTATCATGCTACTATTAGTCTTTGTGATTAGTAGTTGCCACAATATATACCAGCTATAAGATAAACATGCTATTAACATACATTTTGATGTTATTCTTCCAGTCTTTTCTTCTAAAATCTAAGCTTATAATATTATATCATATGATGTATTATGTGACTATGGTTACATACCTCTTTATTGTCCAAGAAAAAGAAAAAGAAAATCAAAAGAAAAGAAATATTAAATTAAGAAAAAGAAAAGAAAAATGTTACCAAGTGTACTATAATAGTATTCTTTTCTTAAAATTCCACCTCCAGAGAAACTTGTTTTTTCTTCCTCTTCCATCTTATCCAACTTCTTTCTAATTTTTTCAAATATTCATCTTCAAATCTTCTATCATCTCATCCAAACAAAATCTTTGCTATATACTTCTCTAGTAACTTACTCCTTCTAAACATCACTGCTTCCAGATTTAACACTCTTTCTTTTCTCTTTTATTCTCTCTACTCATTTTATCTCCTCTTTTCTAATCTTTTTCTCAAAATCCTCTACCAAGTCTATTATATTTTCCAAGTTCTTCAACCTCTCAAGTGTCTTTCTCTGCTATATACTCTTTCTCTTTCTCTATCTCTACTAGAGGAGATAAGGTCTTTTTTTGTCCCTCTACTTGCTTCTGGTACAGTATTATTCTACTCACATTAACCATTGGATGAATTTTTATTGACACTAGTAATTCCAAACCTACTACATTCTCTGATATTATTTTCTTAATTTTATATAGTCCTACAAACTTCTTTGTCAACTTCTTTGTCTTTTTATTCCTCATCTGCCACATCAAATTCTTTGTACTCAACAACACTCTATCTTCTACTTTATACTCCACTGCTTTCTTTCTATTTCTATTCATATATTTTTCATTTCCTTCTATAATGCCACTTTTACTTTCTCATGTATCTTCTTTATTTCTTTGACAAACTTCTCTGCTTTTGCATACTTTTTCTTTTTTCTAAATTCTTAACTCCTGTCCATAGTTGACTCTAATCAATGTATATCCTTAGATACTGTTTTAGCTCTTAGTTTGTTCTCCCTGTTTATTTGTCCATCTGTGGATGAAAAGCTGTTGATAGCTTTGTTTCTATTTCTAACATCTCATTTAACTTCTTCATCAGCCCTACTGTAAATTGTAGCCCTCTATCTGAAATCACACTCTCTAACAACCTATGCAACTTCCATATGTTATCTTTAAACTATTACATACTACCAAAATTGAATCATAGTCTCTTGATACTGGTAACTTCATGATGAAGTCTACTGATATATTTTGCCATGGTCTTTCTGGTACTACATTCAGTCTTAATTTTCTTGCTGGTATCTCTGCTCTATTCTTTATCCTCTGACACTGATCATTCTTTTACTGATCTCCAGATCCTGATATTGGTATTTAACACTAACTCATCCTCAATCTACCACTCATCATTTCTCAACACTTTTACTACAGCCTTTTTTATTTCTTCTACCACCTTCATTACTTTATTATCTTTTGCTTCTAATTTTTTAACATTACTTAGTTTTCATTACTTAGTTTTCATTATCTCTTTTTACTTCTTTTGCCCAATCTGTTCTCCTACTCAAACTATTTGCTTGTCCCATACTCTTGCCAGCCACATGTTTTAAGGTAAAATCAAATCTTGACAAATATAAGGCCTATCTAGCCTGTTTTCAATTCAACTTCTGTACTTTCATAAAGTACTCTAAGTTTTTGTAGTTGGTCTAAATTTCAAATTGACTCTTGATGCCTTCTAAGAAATGTCTCTATGCCTTTAAATACCTAATAATAGCTAACATCTTCTTATCATGAATTTCATAGTTTCTTTTGGCCTTATTCAACAATTTAGAAATATAAGTCACTAGCTTCCACTTCTTATCTTTACACTTCATTGACAATAATCCTCCCATGGTAAAGTCTAATGCATTCACCTCTACTCTCATCTCTTTATCTAGGTCTGGTGTAACTAAAACTGACTCCATTATAAATCTCTCTTTTAACTTCTCAAATGCTCTCTGCTACCTTTTCCCCCAATTCTATTTTACCTCTTTTCTCATCATTTCATAAAGGGGTTTTGCTACTCTTACAAAATCTTTGACAAATTATCTATAGTAATTTGCCAATCCCAAAAACTTTTGCATATCTTTTACACTTCTCAGTATTAGCCAATCTATTACTCCTTGAACTTTCTCTTTTTCCATTTTTACCCTATCTAGTCCTATCACCATTTCTAAAAACCTAACTTCTCTAATCTTTCACACACATTTTTCTGGTTTTACAAATAAGTCATTTTTTACTATCCTCCTTCATACTTCCTTCATAATCTTATCATGTCCTTTCTCTATCTCCATTTCTACCATTACATTATCAATGAATGCTGCTATATCTCTTGCTTCTATCATATCTCTTAGCATATTATTCATCATCATCTAGAAAGTTCCTAGTGAGTTTGTCAACCCAAAGAACATTAATGTTAGCTCAAAAGCCTCTTTTGGTATTAAGAATACTGCTTTCTACTCATCTCCTTTCTTTATTTTCACATTATTGTACCCCTATCTCAAATCTATCTCCATAAATATCTTCTTCTTCCCAATATTATCTATTAAGTTTGAAATCAGTGGTAATGGATAATTGTTCTTAATCATCTAACTATTCAGATATTGATAGTCTTGTATCTTCTTCTTTCCATCCCTCTTTGGTACAAAGAACACTGGTGACATTTGTGGCAACTTTGATAGTCAAATATATCCATTTCTCAACTGATTCTTTACAAATTCTTATACTTCCTTCTTTTCTATTCTAGACAATAGGTATATCTTTCCCTTTTTGAAAACAAAACCTTCCCTGAGATCTATGGCATGATCTCATGTCTTTCTTGTTAGCACCTTTTCTGACTCCTTCTTCTCAAACACCTTTAAATAATTATGGAACCATCTTGGAACCATTTCTTCTACTATTCTAATCTCTATCAAATCTTCTTCTTCTTCTTGCTTCTCTTCTATTATTCTTACTATTTCCATCTTTTTCTCTACTATAAACTCTTCTTTCTTCTTTCTCTGCTTCTTCTTCTTCTTTTTTTCTTTTTCTTGTTACTTTTGCCATCCTGGTTTTGTCTGTCTTGTTCTTGATTTCTTTTGACACTCCTCTGGGCATCTTATTATTTGTATTTTTTTCTGTTCTTCAATCAATTTCTGAATTATAGCATGTTAGCCATGGCATTTCTAATATAATACTCTATTTTTGACCTCCCATTACATCTATTGATGTCTTCTCCTTATGTTTCTTGAAAAACAATTCTACTTCCACTATATACTCTATTGGTATTTATAATTAAAGATACCATCTACATTCCTTACATAAATTGGTCTTTCTAACCTCTTCTTTATGAATTCATTTTTCCTTACAAACTTTGAGCTTATTACTAATCTTGTCACACCACTGTCCAATAATGCCTCCACTACAATTCCTTCTTCATCATCTTCCTGCTTCAACCCTATCTTCACTGTTATCTCTCTGAGCAATTTTCTCTTCTTTTCTATTCTGTTATTATTATCTTCTACTTCTATTTTTTGTATCTCCACCAACTTTTCCTTCTTTGCTCTTTCTTCTCTCAAAACCATCTTTCTATCTTTTCTTATTTCTCTTTAACTATCTTCTCCTCTTTGTATTACTTTGTCCTTCAATACTTCAAATCTATTTAAGAGCATTGATATTAATCTCTCTTCTCTTATATTTCTATAGTGATAGGCAATATGCCCAAAACCTCCACATGCAAAATATTTCCTCTTTATCATTGCTCTTTCCCTATTTGCTTCTCTTTTTCTTTCCTATATCTCTACTCTTTCTCTACTCTTTTCTTTTTATCTTCTCTGTTTCTTTTCTTTCTATCTCTCATCATATTCTCTTCTTCTTTCTTTCTCTACTTTCTTTTTCTTTTCTTTTTCTTCTCATTTTATCAATGTTTTTTGCAACTTTAATATTTTTGTATTGTTTTCTATTATTATTTTCAACATTCTAACTGCTTTCTCCTCTTTTACAACCCTAATCAACTTCTTCATATTCACCTGACTGATATCCACAATATTTTGATCAAAACTACTTGTTGCCATGGTATTTAACAATAGAAAATGATTTCTCTAAAAAAATTCCTCTGTAAGTGCTAGTCAGTATTCTTTCTACCTAATCTTATACAATCTACTAACTATCTGTTTACTGCCTTACTAACTACTGTTTTAATAAACACTAGCTACTATTCTTAAGAAGGGAATTTCTAAACTAGGCACTCTTTAATGGACAATACCACTACTCTATATGAACAGGTTATAAAAGAATCCATAGTATAAGCTTTTTATATGAAATAGCTATCTTGTTATAAACTAAAACCTTAGAGTGAGGTAATTAAACAACTCTTGTATTGAGTGACACAAGACAACTTGATAGAGATACTTTTACAAAGTAGACTACCTTATATACTACTACCAATGGTCCGTGCTCACTACTGTGCACCCTACCCTAAATGACCATGTGTAGAACATGAGGCCAACATGTGGTGTCCATGTTGTATGATGTCACTTTACTCCAGAACCTTCTACTCCATTCTCTTGAGTTCTGTGATCAGTCTTGTAACTATGCCATCAACTTGTGACTGATGTGACAGTGTGACTGATAAACCCTAACCCAAGTTGTTCTAAAAATAGAAAATAAGAGAAAAATAAAAAATAAAAAATAAAATAAAGTGAAAAGAGAAAATAAAAATGAAGTCCACCGTCAACAATCTTGACATATCTACCATATTCACAAAAGATATTATGTCCAAAATACACTAGTAGGCTATAGCACAAATAAATGACCAAGCTTTTTCTGTCTAGCTAGTGTACTTCTTAAGTCTAAGACATAGCTATAGATCTTCTTGACTAAAAAATATCATATTTCTTAGTCAAGGATGAAATAAAGAGTAAAAGAAAAGAAAATAGGAGACTGTGTGATATAGTATTCTTAGTGAGAGTCAAGTTTTACTATTGTAACAACTACTAATCATAAAGATTAATAGCATTACTAAGATAAACTCAATATAAAGTATCTTATAAAGATTACAAGAGAACTTGACAAGAAATCTCCAATAAATTGCTACTCTATTTATATGATACATATATGGTCTGTACTAATGATAAATACTCCTACTTTAAAGTTCATATACTAGTTATAAGGTGAATATGCTATTGATATATATTTTAATGTTACTCTTCTAGCCTCTTCTTTCAAAATCTAAGCTTATGAAATTATGTCATATGATATGTCATATAATCATGGTCACATATTTCTTTATTGTCTAAGAAAAAGAAAAAGAAAAACAGATAAAAAGAAAAGAAAAATATTAGTGTTCAAGTGTACTATAACATATCTTCAACTCTGACAATCTTCTCTAAAGTACTTTATAATGTAAACTATAACTAGAATCTTTTACTATCTATTATGTGATAGTAATTATATGATATTATTATGGACTTAAGACTAGTGTTAAGTCAAAAGAATGATCTTGGATTGAATTAATCACAAAAGAACTCAATAGAGTCCCTAAGTACAGTATGTTTACCTTATATATGTTTTTGGCTCATAGCCCATGCCACCTTATCCTAGCTTACTTTAAAAAGACATATATATACCATGAGGTCAACATGTGTAGAATATATTATATAATATCATCATTTTAGAACCTCCAGTGACACATGATTGTATGACTATGACTATGACTGTATCATGTAATGTGTGATATCACACTAAATCCTAACTCTTTACTCCAGAATAATAAAATAAAAAAGAAAAACAGAAACAGAAAAAATAAAAATGAGAAAGAAAGATAATTAGAGTCTATTATCTTTAATTTTGGCAGATATATCATGTAAGTATCCATATGACTTTTCTTATGAGCACTTAGTATAAAATAATAAATAAAAGAAATAAAATGAGAAATAGAAAGTATTGCATAATAGTATTTCCTCTTGTTATCAAAAATCCTTCTTAGAGTAAACTTGGATATTTCCTACTTTTATAATTCCCTTTTCTGTAAGAGAATCCAATTCTTCATTAATGCTAAATTCCATGGTCTTTCCTATGAACTTCTCTATTTCTATCTATTGTTAGAGAATACTGCTGAACATGTTAATTCTCTCTAAGCCTACACTGTATCCTACACTTGCATGCTATCTTTTCTAATGACCTTCAAGACTTTTATTTGTAGCCTCCCATTAATATCAAGTACTCTTTGTCTTTCTAGATAGTGTTTTGGACAATTTTACCTATGTTTCTGACTATCTGTATACTATTATTCTGATTATTAGTGTTAGAGCAACTAGATAGAAGAACAAGCACTTCGAAAATCCTAAGAGAATAGAATAGGGATTTCTGAAGGTGATAACTACTCTATATAATAACAGGTCTATTCTAATGTGTCAGAATTCTTTTTATATAAGCAGATAATGATGATCTTTGAGTAATCAGAAACAGCTCAGAATAGAGAGACCAAATTGGAAGAGAGCTCAAGTGCTTAGCAAGTGTTTCTAGAGTATAAAAAAGCAGATAAGTGGATAAGTGCAGATATAAAAAAGAATCATGGAATATAAAACAGCCAAAAAACACAAAAGAGAAACATCTTAGAAGAGCTAGTTTTCTTATGCTTAGCTTAGCACTTATTCTATTAAATAGTAGTAGACTATAGAATATTTAGAATAGCAACCACCTTTAGAAAATCTTATTTTGTTTTCTTAGGTTTTCCTGAAGATAGGTTGTACTTAAATAGTTTATTCTTCCAATATATACTTAGGTTTTTCTGAAATTATAATTCATCATAGTATTCTCTCTTGTTGTTAGAAATCCTTAGACTGAACTTGGACTTTTATGATCTTTTTTCAATTTCTCTTTTCCTTTATAGTTTAGTTTTCTTATTTTCTTATTTAATTTACACCTCATTATCCAAGATTTGATGAGGGTCTCTCAGAAGTTTAAATGAGTTATCTATACATTATCCAAGAATGTGGAAGTAGGAGTCAGAACAATCTTTGGCTTTAGCTTATGTGCTGTACCTTTACAAGTTATACTTGTTACACATTTTAAAAGAGCACTTAGAAAAACTAAAAAGACAAAACCATTAGAAGAAGATAAGGTGTGTCATTGCCAATACTAGAAGATAGTGTTAGTTTTGGTTGATTTTCAAAATGAGACTATTATAGTATAACTACCAGTATATATACTAAGTAAGCTATCTAGAGTAGTTATCTAGAATAGAGATTACTAAGTGTCATCCTGGTTACTAGTAATTCTCAGATATTAGAGAATAGAGATCCTATATATACTATAGAAGGTAGTCTGTCACATGGTACAGTATTTACAATACAGACTATTAGATAGAATTATTCAATAAGATCCAAGCATGATAATTGACAAAGGGAAAAGGGATAAATAGGTATATAACAACAGATTAAGAGATGTAGATAAGATTATCACTGATAGTATTATCTAAGCATTATCATAGAATAAACTCTCAAGAGTTCTTCTTATAGTGTTTATAGATGATTTTAGCTTTAGCTTATATACTTATTTTTGTGAGTACTATTGTTAGGAGTTCTTTTTCCACTAAGAGAGTATATTTCTATATGGAATACTAGAATGATAAATAGTATTAGCAGTATTAGTTTACTTAGAGAATTCTGCTTGAATGGCAGAATATACAATATCTTAAATAAGATTGGAGATAAATATATAAAAAGAAAGAAAAGAGATAGAAATACAATTCTATGAGTAAAGAACTGTGTATAAAAGAGTCATTACTCTTAGGACAAAAGAGATATTATAATTATTTTCATAGAGTCTTAGAATTAAGCTTAGTAATCTAGGAAGCAAAATCCTGATCACTAGTGATTATTCTTTAGTAGTAACTGGACCAGATATCCTCATAAGAGTCTATAAATAAGCCTAAAAGTCTTAGCATTAGACTGACTATACATTAACAAGTTATATGGTAAGATAGAATTAAGAATAACCAAGGCTTGGGAGTCTAGAAAGTTTTTTCTAGCTACTTCATTTATATTAGTTGTTATGGCAACCACTAAACACAAAGTCTAATAATCATACAAACTAGTAAAGCTCTTAGTAGGCTATTGATGTAGAGATCACAAGAGAACTTGATAAGGAGTCTCTGCTGAATTTCTACCCTCTTTATATAAATTACAGATGGTCTATGCTACTAATATTTAACTCTACCCTAAAGTCTATATATTGTCTATGAATACACCATATGTTCACTATGAGATAGACATGCTGTTAATATGCTTCTTAACATCATCCTTCTAGTCTGCTCTTGCCTAGTCTAGGTCTATGACCTTATATCATGTGATATGTCATGTGACTGCAGTCACATGCCTCTTCATCATCAAATAAAGAAAAGAAAAAGAAAATTAAAATTAAAAGAAAAGAAATATAAAATTAAGAAAAATAGATAAAAGAAAAAGAAAAATGTTAGTGTCCAAGTGTACTATAACATTAGTAGTCTGAGGAAGTGCTGAAATATTCAGCATGTCTTCAGTAATAAAGACAATACTAGAGTAGATAATAAGAACAAAAGTTAATTTAACACAGATTTTCCAAAAAGGATAGTCAGCAAGATCAGTAAGTTTGGAAAGAGTAGCAATAAAGTTGGCCATTTCTATCAATAAAGATATTCAGCATAAATTAGAAGGCAAATATAGCTAGCTAGAGTGCAAATGTTCAACCTAACTAATGATAAGCTATTAGTATATGTAAGATATAAGTATGGAACAATTTAGGATTAGCTCAATTTATAATAAGTTTAAGAGTGATAAGATATTAGCTTACTAGTAGGATTGGTCAAGCCCTTTTTATTGATAGAAAGTAGTCTCAAAAAGTGCTAACTAGAGATCAAAGTAACTGGAATCTATAACCTGTTAAAAGAAATAGAATATATAGCAGTCTAGTATAGTGTGGACAACTGACAACCACTTACCTATAGTAAATACTGTAATGAAGAGCTAAAGAAGTATAAATAATAACTCTTTCCATCCTCTTCCAGTATAGATTATACTCTATTCCAATTAACCTGAGGGCCAAATCTTACATTTCTCATCAATCTTATAAAGTTCTCAACCTTCACAATATCTAACAACTTAGAGTATGTATAGCAGTAGAGTATTATTAAATTTACATTTCTGTATTTAAGAATGTTAGCTACTATATACTGTTTTTTAGTCTGATAATCAACTTGGACTTATACCATACTTGTCTTAAGTCTCTCTGAGTCTTTGTCATCTGAAATTATAACCACATAATAAATAAGCTAGGTATAATATTATCTGTTGAAGCCAAGATTGATTATCTATATAGTATCACTTCCAGTTCCTTCTAATATCTGTATTGCTAAGTTAACCTTCTATTATCATCTTTTGTGCTATATTTATAGATAATCTCAGTAAGTGTAAATTGCTCCTAATAGTATTATTATTGCAAACTTCATTTAATCTCTACAACTAGTAGACTGATTTTCATAAACTAAGTTATACTGAAAATTCCAAATAAGGGCTATTCACACATATGTGGAATGCATAAATGCAATAACAAACAACTGAGATATTAGACTATTAGTAACTATAATAAAAGCTTCATTGGCTAATATCTTATGAATAGCTATACAGATTCACATAATTGAACTTGTGTTAGAGAGCACTTATCAAATGGTTTCTAATGATATATCATATATTATATAAAGACCAGTATTTATAGAGATATAAGTATATTAATATAGTGATATAATTAGTTATCTTCTAAAATTAGCCTGACATCTGCTATAACAGATGACAGCCCTACTAGATATAAGTTTTGATCATGTGATGGAAACAGCTTATATACAAACTATCACTATTTTATATAAATACTTTTGTATTTGAGGGTTAGATCTTAGACTTAATAATATCAATTTTCATTATTTATCATTGATATCATTATTGAACTTCTGAATCACTCCTAAACATCTAAGAGTATACTTAAGATTTAGGTATCATAAACAAGTGAGTAGTTTATTTTATAATAATTATCAGACTAAGAAATAGTATATGGTAGCTAATATTCTTAAATACAAAAGTATAAATCTAATAATGCTTTACTACTGTGTATATTCTAGATTGTCAGACATTGTGGAGATTGCCATTCAGAACTCTATGTGATTAATAAGAAATACAGGGTTTGGTTCTCAGGTTGATTGAAATAGAATGTAATTCACACTAGAAGAGAATAGAATGAATGCAGATGTTGGATGGTATGTGACATGATTCAACCTATGTGAAAATTTACATTGACTACCTAATTAGTACTACTGATTATAGACATTATTGATAAATTACAAATGTGGGTAATTATTTGCAAAGCACTTTGCTTATACCCATCATTTCTCTCTCTCTTACTACTATTTTATATGGTAGTGCCTAACAGAGAAATTGTAAATATGAACTCTCTCTTTACAATATGATAAACCCAGTAAAAGCCAATTACATCTTAGAGAACATTAACATAGATAAACTTAGGAATAAGTTTATATTTTTAAGCAAAAACATGTCAAGAGCATTGTTCACCTCTTCAAAAACATTGTCTATATCATATATCAAATGAATGAAAGCTCAGAGCAATGACCTCTCCTAGTTCAATCAAACTAAACAGGAGAAATTCTAGAAGAACTTTCAACTTTCATATGTAACTCCTAAGAGGGGTATTCCAACTGACCAGAATAAGGTCCAGAGTCTCTTCTATCTACCAATTACACATGTTGAAGATGAAGTATTGATCAATAATATTACTAATTAGCAATAAGGTCTAGAAACCTTATCAATTTCATACTCAAGCTCTGGCCTGGCTAATCTAAGTCTCTGGAACAGTAACTTCAACCTAATATCAATATTTGGTACAATTTAAAAATATATAGAAAATATAAAAAACATTATTACCTTCTTAAATTACATGGCCTCTTTCATTGATAAGAGAGATATCAAGGATAATAGGGACAAGCAATATTCTCTATTTGGAAGGTTTTGGATAAGTTACTTGAAATCTTATTTCAGCTATTTACAAGAGCAGATAGGATAAACTCAAAACAAATAATAGCAATTAAATATTTAGATAAAACATATCATCTTAATTCAATAAGTATCAAAGTTAAAAGTAGTAGACTCTAATCATTTTTATTTTCTTTTATTCTATTTTTAGAACTAGGATTAGGGTTAAAGTGACAAGATCATGCTGTCACACATTAGTCACATCAGATGACATGGTCACAGTAATGGTCATAAGTCACATGATGTATAAAAGGATGTAAAAGGTTCTGAAAGGATGATGTTATACAATATATACAATACATGTTAACCTTATGATATATACATGGTTGTTTAGGGTAGGCTAGAAGTAGCTTGTACAGACCATTAGGTATTAGTATATAAGGTAGACTATCTTGTATAGAGTTCTCTATTGAGTTCTCTTGTGTTAACCCAATACAAGATTCTTCTTATTAACCAACTCTAAGATCTTTGAGTTGTAACAATAAAAACAACATGAACAATTACAAACTGGCTTATAACAAATTGAAAAACAAGAAAAAGAATGTTTCAGTCAAATTTTCAAACTTACTGGTCCCTACTCCAATAGGACCTCTACTTCTAGTTTTACTCAGACTATCTAAAGAGGAACTAACTAAATTCAATTTTTACAAGAAAAAGGAAGGAAAATTTATTCCTTAATGATCCTATGCACAAGCATCTTTGGCAAACATCAAGAAAATCTTGAAGATCAAAGAGTATTTCTCTAAATTATCAGATAAGAAAGTAGAGAAAGTTCATAAAATAATCATCAATGCTAGCAAACTTAAACAGCAAATCAACATGACTACAAAGAGTCCATTGTGTAAACATATTATTGTTCCCATAGATAGTAATAGTATCTCAATCTTTATGAGATCCTTAGATAAGCACATATCAAACATGAATTGTGCTTTTAAAGATATCAAATCCAACAATTTCATTGATTTTATTCAATCAGACTACAAAGGTCTAATAGTAATTTCAAACAAAGTTACTTCACATTCTAATCTTTTAGTAATTGAATTGTATATAAAAAACCAAAACTCCATAAATGCCAATAATGTACAAAGTATGTGATTACCACAATCAAAATTATATCTCAAGATTCTTAGTATCTCATACTTCAGAGAAGATACAAATACTCCTATTGATGCTAGCTATATGGAAAATATTATTAAAACAACTTATATATTTGATAATGTCCAAATTGTTTCCAAACCTAGAATGGTTAAAGTATCACTTAGATCTGACATGGCAATTGTATGAATAGATATCTGGGATATACAAAGTAGTAACTTAGTAAAAACACTTATTAACTGTTCTTTCAATGTAGGAAGTTTTATTGCTACAATCAGGGAAGCAAATATAAATCTAGAAGTACTCTAATACAAAAACTACTAGAAGTAGAGTTGTATGATGTTTATATGCAAATTCCAAGAATTAAGATGTGTTAAGTACAATGGTCCTTACAAATCAGAACATTACTGATGCTTCACTTGGTATTGCAAAGTGAACTTCAAGATTAACCTACCAAGATTAGAAACCAAGCAAGGAGAACTTTACTCTCATTTGTTCAAGTATCTGAACTGTAAGAGAGATTATCAGGCAGACTCTAACATATACCCTTTTTGGAAATACCAATTCAATAAAGAATGGCATATAAAGAAATATCAAGAATTCTGTGAAAGTAGGAAAAATTTGATTCACTCAGCCATGAGTGGTTCCAAGGCATGATTATTGAAAGTCTCAGAATATATTCACAAAATATTCAAAAGAACAAGTTACTCATTGAAACACTAATTGAAATGCAAAAAACTTCAATACCTTGGTCTATAATTCAAACAACTCCCAGTTCTTCCAATAAAGAAGGGGATAGAGTGGTAAATATCCCCAATTATCTGAATTAGATTACATTCTTTAGACTGAATACTAATGATTATAATCACTTAAGAGTTGTGATATACATCAACATTTGTTTAGCAACTATGTGATTCTCTTTAATATATTTTTGACCACAAAGACATTTGTTGCTTTTCTTTCTTTAATAATGGTTCTATCTTTTTGATGATTAATACATTTATTCAGATGACAGCCACTCAGCTTTAAAGTATCTGAAGAATACTGAAGCAAACATCTGAAATGTCTTAATTATAACAGATGACTTCAACATAAGGAATATCAATTGGAATCCAGTGTATCCCTTTCATTCCTCCTACAGTAACTATTTAGTAGAAATTGCAAAATCATTTGATCTATTATTGTCTTCAGCTATTCAACAGGTTCCTACTAGGTACTCAGACAATACAAACAACTCCAATTCAGTTATCAATCTTATGTTCTTATGGCTAACTTCTGCAGAATTCAATAATCATGAAATTTATCCTAAACTTTGGTTTTCATCAGACTACACTCTATTAACCATAAATATTATAATTAAGAAAGAGTTTATATTAAGAAGAAAACATACTATTATCAAAAACAGTAAAGAGAAATCTGAGTTCATAGAAGATTTAACTAGAAGATTTAGAAACATTGGTATGATGTTGATTACTGACAAAGCATACTTGTTACAAACTCAGGTTCTTAGAGTGGGACAAGTGAATGAACCTTATATTGGATTAATACAAGAGAACTTAATAGAGAACTCTGTACAAGATAGTCTACCTTATATACTAAAATCCCATCATCTGTGCTAACTACTTCTAGCCCTACCCTAAACAGCCATGTATTTATCTTAAGGTCAACATGTGTTAAACATGCTGTATGACATTATTCTTCTAGAACCTTCTATACTTTTCCATGTGATATGTGACTGTGACTGTGACCTTGTCATGTGACTGATGTGTGATGGTGTGATAGTGATATCATGTTAACCCTAACTCTAAGTTTCTAAAAATAAAAATAAAAGAAAAGGAAATAACAAATAAGAAAAGAAAAATAAAATAGTTAGAGTCCACTGTCTTGAATTCTGACAATACTTCAAGAGTATGCCAATATAGCTGATATAATCTGGAATTAACATCTTCAGTAGATCAATATTACTAGTTGATTCAAGAATTGGTGAAATAATAAGTGCTAGAAGAAGCTAACAAAGTATAGATCATCTAAGAGAGTTAAAGACTGGAAAGACTTCAAGAAAACAGTGAAGAGTATGAATCAATCATTTTTTGATAACAAAATTCAAGAAATTGCATCAAAAATCAAAGATTATAGAATCTGATAAATTAGGTTAAGAAATGCAATCTACCAGCCATCAAAATAATTCAGTTTAATGAATGTTTATAAGTCTCTATTAGAGGAGCTTCTGTCAAAGTAACATTTACCATAGAATTCTCTCTCTAGAGAAGAGTTCAAGACAGCTATCAATAAATGCAACAATTTGTTGGCTCCTAAACTAAATAGGATATTATGAAAACACCTCAAATGTATTGTCAAAGATGAAAATTGCTTGAGCAATATCATGAACATTGTTAATACCTATATCAATTTAGGACATTAGCTATCACATTTCAAAGAGTTATTGTCCATTATCATTCCTAAACCTAATAAGACCATCTATGATTCTTCTAAGTTTTTTCAACCCATTGTCTTGCTCAATACAATAGGTAAACTTATAGAAAAAGCCATCAGTGAACATTTACAATACCACTTGATTACAAACAGTTTCATTTATTCAGGATGGGTCAAAAGGCTCCAAACAAGTACTTTGGCATTTGACATTGTCCAGTTCTTCCTGTCTCTTAATCATTACTTAATTCCACTTATTTTCAAAAAAGCAGGATATAATACAAGAATTTCTACTTTCTTTTCTGATTATTTAATAGGCAGGAAAACCTGTTATTTATAGAATAGTTTTATGTTACCTTCTTTTTCTGTGAATATAGGTATTAGTCAGGGATCAGCATTTTCTCCAATTTTGTCTACCTTTTTTATCACTCTAATCTTTTATATCTTTGAAAAAAGAATAAAAAATTTAAACATTCTGATTTTATTTCTTTCTTTTATAGATGATGGATTGTTTATTTCTCAAGAGAAATTATCTATTAAAATGAATACCAATCTTTTTTGTTGTTACAATATCATGTCATTACTTTTAAATCAGTTTAGTCTCATAGTAAAACATAGGAAAACTGAAATCTTTCACTTTTCTAGAGTATATATGTCAGAGTTGAAGACAGTGAATGCTAACTATTTTTCTTTTTCTTTTTCATCTTTATTTTTTTCCTTTATTGGGAACTTAGGGTTAGGGTTAGTATGATGTCATACTGTTACACATTGGTCACATGTCACATACCACATTGGAAGGATAATATCATATAGCATATATAATACATGCTGACCTTAAGGCAAACACATGGCTATTTAAGGTAGGTTAGAAGTAGAGTAACACAGACTATAGGGTTTCAGTATATAAGATAGACAATTCTGTACAGAGTTCTCTATTGAGTTCTCTTGTGTAAGTCTTATACAAGAATTTCTTTTCTTGATCCACTCTAAGGTTTTGAGATCATAACAATATGGATTAATCAATTTGTCTACATTGGACCTCAGTCAAATTGGAGGTCTTATTCTTTGACCCAAAGATATATGAAAATATCTTGGGTTTATCTTTGACAAGAAATTAACTTTTCAACAACATATTGACTTTTATGCAAACAAAGCTCTTTCAACAGTCAAGTATATGAAATTTCTAGGAAACTTGAATCAGAAACTTCTACCATACCAGAAATACCTTCTATACAGAATATGTATTCTGTCTATTATTCTTTATAGCTTTCTGTTGTAGTACTATAATTAAGTACCTTTATCTCATTCTCTCAAAGTACTCAACAAAATGTGATGATGAGCCACTGTATGGATTCTTAGCATATTTTACACATCCCTGACATTAGGAATAAAGGCCATCACTGGTCTAATCCCTATACAACTTCATTTACAAAAGCTAAGTGGTAGAAACCAATTATGAATAGCTACTCTATCACATTATCACATTATCAAGTTGTTGTTAGAAAGAAGTAATGCTCCCAAGTCTCAACTTTATTATCTTATGCTAGGGAATATGATATTCAAGCAGCAACAAAGAATTAAAGACTCTATAGTTGATATTAATAATCAACTACATAAAATCTTTACAACATTTGATTCTCTAAATTTTATTTTTTATCTGTGTTATAGACTAATTGATAATTATTCTAGTCATATATCTATTAATAGTACTAATTATAGCTCAAATGAAAGCAAAAATTCTCATTGAAAGAAACTCAATGAAATAATCCTTGAATTTTCATCAGATCTAAGAACAATTGTTGTCATCTCATACATGAGCATCAAAAATAATGTTGTTTCCTCTATATCCCACATTCACTCCTTCAGCAATCTACTCAAGAAAACAATACATCATATAGTCAATATTACACCAACAGAGACTGAATTATTCACTATTAGATATAGCATTAACCAGACAGTTCAAGTATAATATGTATCACACATTGTAGTTATAACAGATGCTATTTACATAGTCCAAAAGATATTTGATCTGGGTGCACACCCATATCAACAACAGGCAATTGCAATATCCAAGAACTTGAAGGCATTTCTTAATAAACATGATAATAACTCAATTGAATTTTGGAACTGTCTAAATAACAAATGGCATCTCCACACAGCAGTAGATAAGGAAACTAAAAGTTCAAACCTTGTTCTGCTTCATCCAAGTAAAGAGTCATGAAACTACAGCAAGAAAAAGAAATATAACAACATTATCAGAGAATGGTGAACAACCTTTGAATTGTTCAATCTCAAGGGAAATTTTTTTTACTACTATTAAACAACAATCTTTCAGAAATTGAACTGGCTTATATGAAAGAAGGTTCATGGCTACAACACTTTGGATCTTCAAATTCACTATGTATCAGGAGTATAGTATGAAGTACATATATAATATCAACTAGATATCAAAGCTAAGCTTAACATTGTGCACTTTTAGCATAACTGATTCAGTGGCTAGTCTGTTTCTAACACTATATACTTGAGCCACTTATACTATTACTAATCATATCCTTATTGGAGAGTATTACTTAAAGTTTTTTTCTAGAGAAAAATTTAAATGTCTGTGCAGATTTTATCCAATTAAATCAAGATATCACATTCTGTACAAATGCAGACAATTTAATAAATATTGAAAGTCTAATGAGAAAGACAATAAATCACTTTATTGCTTTCTTAGAGTTTAATCCAGATGCTTTGTCTTTTGGATAAGGCATTATATGAGCTAGTTTGTTGTGGCAACCACTAGTTACAAAGACTAATAATAACACAAGCAATAAATCTCCTAGTAGGATATCTATGTGGAAATTACAAGAGAACCCAACAAGAAATCTCCACTATATTCCTATACTATTTATACAAAGTCTTCATAGTCTGTGCTAATGATAAATAACCCTATCCTAATGTCCAGATATAGTCCATGCATTAACTTCATGTCTTCTATAAGAACATCATGCCATATACATGTGCTCTGATATCATTCTTCTAGTTTCTTCTTCCAAAGTCTAGCCTATGACCTCACATCATGTGATATGTTATGTGACCATAGTCACATGCATCTTCATTGTCCACAAAATAAAAAGAAATATTAAATCAAGAAAAATAGATAAAAGAAAAAGAAAAATGTTAATGTCTAAGCACACCATAACATAGTTGCTTGAGCAATTTTCTTTGGGTTTCCTAGCATTTCTTTTTCTTCTTTTTCCCTTTTCTTTTTCTTTTTTGTTTTCTTTCTCCTTTTCTTTTGCCTCTAGTCCTATTTAATATTATAAAGTAGCTACTATGGTTTGCCTATGAGCTCTGTGTAATAAATTGTTGATATAAAATAAAATAAAATAAAAAAGAAGCACTCTGCTTAGTAAGCACACAGTCCTAATTAGGTAGTCAATAGAAAAAATTTACAGAGTGAGGTTCATCTCTGACAATACAACTTGTCTCTCTTTGTTGCTTCCTTTCAGCTCTCCATAAAAGTATACACCACAGGTAAGTGGTTGCTAGTTGCCCACACTGCACTATGCTGCTGTGCACTCTGTTCCTTCCAACATTAGAGACTTGTAATTATGTTCTTTATGACTGTGTTAGATACAATGATGCAGTAGGTGATACATCAATTGACATTATTGGTTTTCTGCAAGATAGCCCAGACACTTTCTACTTCCAAGATAAGCAGTTTCATACTACCATAGTCTGTCTATGTACCCTGTGTAATAAATTGTTGATTATATACATGTACACATGTACTAGCACTGATTAGGTGGTCACATGGTGAAGGTCATGTGTATAATATGTTGGGAGTGGATGGATCTCACATTGTTTGTTTATCAGTACTATGTCACAGTTTACAGATCAGAACCTGACAAGACCTCGCTCAACAATCAAAAAATATAGGTTCACCTCAGTGTCACAATACGAGTAACTCGTGCGAACGACTGTGGATCACATTTGGCACATCCTATCAATATTTTTGTCATTGAACTTTGTTTTGAGATGGCATGCCTTCTCCAGCACACCTGACCACATGTTAGTAACCGCCAGCCGAGTTCGCCGTTCTGAAACTGTATTCCACTGGATTTCAGCGCAGTCTCGTCTTCCAAGTGAACCGCTTTCTGATCATCCTCACTGAACTACAGGAACGATGGTTCTGTGATTTCGGCTGGCCTCCTAGCGCCACTAATCACGTTAAGCACTCAAGTAATGGCGGTGGCGGACTGGGCACAAAATAGAAGGGTTTTCTTGCTTTTTACTCTCTTCGTACTCGCTGTACGATCTGAATTTGTATTTCCTCTTGTGGTTCCCCTGCTTCGGGATTCAAGAGACGCCCCTTTCTGAGGGCCAAGTTTCGAGTGATAATCAGTTATGTAACCTCGTGTGAACCATAGAACCTGATTAACTGTCACCTTTCAGAAGGTTCAATACAATTACGAGCACAAGATGCCTAAAGATGCCTAGTCCCCCTGCCTGGGCACGCGGTATGTTGTTCAGAAGACCTT
>Ga0157358_1000312_pt1 | contig 19576 bp, 12 predicted proteins | sample AttcapACBM2_FD_111484 | JGI IMG/M metagenome (GOLD analysis project Ga0157358, IMG submission 111484) | Fungus gardens microbial communities from leaf cutter ant in Botucatu, State of São Paulo, Brazil - Atta capiguara ACBM2 | ecosystem: Host-associated > Fungi > Mycelium > Unclassified ... | reverse complement strand
TCGCGGTTGAGACGGCCGAGCGACTGGATTCACCGTTGATTCTGGAGATCCACCCTGATGAGATGGCCTTTACCGGCCCGGAGTTCATCGGCTATCTGCGGACGCTGGCGATTCAGGCACGGGTGCCGGTGGTGATCCATCTGGACCATGGCCGCACGCTCGAAGAGGTGATGAAAGCGATTTACGCCGGTTTTACCTCGGTGATGATGGATGCCTCCTCGCACCCTTTTGAGCAGAACATTGCGCTGACGAAGAAGATTGTGGAGATCGCCCACGCGGTGAATGTCTCCGTGGAAGCGGAGCTGGGCACCATCGGGGTGGCAGAAGGCAGCGGCGAAGGCGGCAGTAATGAGATTCTCTATACCGATCCGCAGCAGGCTGAGACCTTTGTGCGCGAGACCGGCACCGACACGCTGGCAGTCGCTATCGGCACCTCGCACGGCCTCTACCCTAAAGGCAAGCAGCCGAAGCTGGATATCGAGCGTCTGCAGCAGATCCGCAAGGTGGTGGATATTCCGCTGGTGCTGCATGGCGGCTCAGGCAATAAAGACAGCGAGGTGGCGGAGTCGATTCGTTATGGCGTCGGTAAGATCAACATCTCCAGCGATATGAAGAAGGCGTTTTTTGTGGCGCTGGAGCAGGAGCTGAAACAGGGCGGACACGAACCCAATGCGCTGTTTGTAAAACCGATGCAGGCGGCGGGTGAAGTGGTCGCGGCGAAGATGGCGCTGTTCAGTTCGGTGGGGAAAGCGGCGCTGTACCGGTAAAGGATTGTGTGGTGGATGGCTGGGATGAGGTTTAGTTACTCTGCGGCTGAAACGTCAGCGGGCGGCGCCGAAAGAATAGCGCAGCGTTTATCCAGTAGCGACTCAACGGACGCCCGATTGCCCTTATCCCAGCCGCGCCGGGTGGTTAGCAGGATAAACCCTTTTTCTCCCGAGAACGTCGTCGGGATGAGCGCCACGCCAGACTCCGCCAGCTGCGGCGAGGAGAGATGGAAATGGCGTGCCACGGAGGAGACAGGATAGATCCCCATCGCCGTCGGCTGCATGACGCGACGGGCATAGTAGGTGTGATTCAGCAAACGATCGGGTAAGGGTCGCCAGTCATCATGAATAAAGGGGCGCTCGGCCTGAAGCTGACGATAGACATCTTCCCGCAGGCAGGTCAGATGAATATGCAGTTGGTTCTGGCTGCGGCCATAAGCGGAATTGAGCGCCATGCCGAGCCGATCTTCAGGCACGGTAGCACCATAAGCCGCCATCAGACGATAGCGCATTAACCAGGCGTAGCCGAAATAATCGGGACGTCCGGGTCGTGATAGCGCAATGCTCTCGATGCCTGACATCGCCACCGTGGGCACCAGAATAAAGTGCAGCCTGTGACGGGGATTCTGGATGATGCTGTAGCCCTGAGTGTTGTCCTGCGGCAGATAGATTTGCTGGCAGGGTGCCGGATCGCGACGGTAGTGATAGTTATTCATGCAGAGGTCATGCGTGACCGTCCACAGCGCATCAGAGCGGGCGCATCCCACCAGTAGCAGCGCGATGACCAGCGGCAGAGGCCGGCATCGCCACAACGATTTTCCGTTCAGGTGTCTCAATTATTCAAAACCCTGGTCAGCTCAATCTCGTGGGTTGTAGGGTTAAAGTAAAGATAGAACAGATCACCATCGACCTGATCAGGCTTCGCCCATATTTCCTTCTCCCCCAGACTGCGCTTTTGCTTCACGTATCCCAGCTTTTCGAGATAAGCGTGGAGCGCAGCCGTATCTGTAGCGTCCTTGAATATGATGCTATTTGAAGGAGAATAGCCGTCTCCGGGGTGCGCCTCAAAATAGTAGTTGTCCGTTATTCGCGGGGCGTTTTCGATGTCTTTGTGCGTGAGCGTGTGATAGCTGAAGAAATCCTTTTCCGTGTAAACAGTCGTTTTATCAGAGCCTGAAGCTACGAGCCAGAGTAACAAGCCGCCAAAAGTAAGTGCGGTGATAGTAGCGAGTGCACCACATCTCATCATTCAGGCAGTCCCGAAAAGCAGAAAGCTTAATTTTTTACAAAGCAACATTATTAATTGGCCGTTGTATCTAATCCGCGAGCAAATTGAAATAGCGTGAATAAAAATGATGCTATTTTCATCTTTGACCTACTCACTACAAAAGTCATTCCTTAGCTTTAATTTTCTTCTCAACAATCCTTACTATTACCTGGTAACCGACTACCGTTACTATTGTACAGATCACTAATAATGCAATCCCCACAAACCCCTCAATATCACGTTGATTGAATAGCTTTGCTAACGCTGTCCAAAACTGCTGCTCTCCTTCTGTCGAGGGATCTGACGGCCTTGCAATAAGAAAAGTAATGACAAACAAGGACACTGCGATAAGGATTCTAAACCCTGCCGGGACACGTTTTGCTTCCATTTAGAACCACCTCAATTGTTCCATAAGACATTAGCCCATTAGGTAATTTTACTTGTGGTATATAGAGTAAAGCCTGCCGAATCGCGATGAAATCAGTTCTGTGCTGCAATGTGATGCAGCCTAAAGAGACACCCAGTGGGCCGCGAGGATGTAGCCTGAAGTTACCTCGCTTTACGTTATTTACCCACGTATGATCATCTATCTTTCCATCATCACGATACAAAGCAAACCATTCATACCTGATGACTGGCGTTGATCCCGGCCAAGAGTAGAAATCGTGCATGTCTGTCCTGATTATGCCTTTCCAGCCACCCGTAGGGCGTTTAACGATGTGATATACCCCCTCAGGTATCGGCCCATTGTCCGGGACTGCAATACATCCTGCACGATTGCGATATTCCCTGTTACCAGAAAACGCCATAAACGTGCCTATTCCATAGATGAGTAAAGGGGAGTAATCTGCATCATTAACAGTGAACTTTCCTTTTAATGCCATTTCTGGCTCCTTTTGTTTTAATGAATTTATCCAAGAACGTGATTTATCATAATGCCTCGTCATGAAAAGAAATTGATCTTCCTTCGATATTCTACACAATCATAAGTTAGTGATATCCTTCTTAAACACTGTCTTCCTGATTCGCTAAAGTGCTATAACCGCCAATGGGAATCTATAAATTAGCGCTGCATGTAAGTGAAACCCTTTATAATCCTTCTGACAGATCACCTGCGTAAATTTCAAATAGTCACAGCGAAGATAGTGTACTCAAGACAGAGTTTCTTTTCAGAAACCCCGTTTTGAGATTCGATATAGCAGGGAATATTGACTCATAAAAACCTTTATTTAAATATTCTCATATAGCTTATCAGGCATAGCTGACTTTACGCTGCGTAAAACAATCTGGAGCAGGTAAAAATCCTGAAGGGAGCAGTACATTCAAACAGTTAACATTGACATGCTCCCGGTATTATATATTCGCAGCACAATACATCTCGAATATACTTTTCATTTTTAATACTGATAAATTATTTTTGAATGATGATCATCCAATAAGTTTTGGTTAAATCCTCCGGGTTAGGCGGCATTTTACCAGATTTCATAGAGGACAAAGCTGACATATCTGACTGTTCCAGAACATGAGTGACTTTCCACCCTGCTTTGGACAAAACAGGCACGGTGCCGGAGATATCACCACCACAGGTAAACTGGGTATTATCAGACAATGTTGCTGCACTATTGGATTGAGGCATTGAGGCCGAACGACAGATGTGTGCCTCATCAGCTAAAACAGCAGTGGAAAACAGGCCTAAGGCAAGCAGGGAGGCTGTGAATTTTAACGCTGGCATATGTAGCTCCATATGAAAAGATAATCAATATTATCTTTGAACAAGTTCAATACAAACAAAGACAGAAACTTTATCTTGCTGTTAAAACCGATCAAAGAACAGAAGAAAATTATTAGCAAAATTAGGAGATTTAGTGTTAATTGTGGCTTTCTACAACCCGACCTGAGCACTCAGCTCCATCTGGCGGACGCGCTAAAAGATGCAGCATTAAACTAAGGATCAGATGATGCCGGTTCATCATGCTATCTGGCTAGTTGGAAAACTGCCGATGTAATATCATTGCATAAAGGCACTTTCAAACGAAAGCGCCTTCAGCAAAAACATCAGCTCGCTATAATCATTTGGGCAACTTTTTAACTCCGTTTAAGGCTAGCAAGAGCACGTAATGGGCGTCTTTCCAGTTCAAATGTATCAATGAACCTTATTGAAGACCTGCCATCAGCCAGCCCAATAGAATCAATAAGAGCATTTCGCTCAGATCCTCTCGATAGCCATAGAGGATGCGTAACAACTGCGCGCCAGAGTTCCTTTCCATCCTGAATTTCAATAAGAACAGGTAACGAATAGTCTTTGGACAATTTTATTGTTGCTGGTCGTAAAGCCTCCACGTCTTCGGCTAATTGAAATGCTCTCTCTCGCCATCCCATCATCTCGGGCTTATTCCAGTCAGAAGCATTTAGACCACATGCGAACTCGGGCATAACCATCGACCGTAAATAGGCCATACCTAAACGCCAGTCGAGTAGGCCGTGATATTGGCGATTGCCATAGCGCTGTATGCACTTGTAACACGCGGTTTGACATTGAGTCGGGTGATCTTTGTTTAAAAAATCAACCAATGGCCAGTTGTTATTTTCTCCTAGAATCTCATGTAATAGCTTGACTATCAGAGGTGAGCCGCTGGCAGTTGCTGGCTCGGCAAGCCGTCTGCATAATCCAGAACCGTTAATTAATGCGTCAGCGATTTGCAATCTAGGTTTACTAAGATGCAGTCGAGGTTCAAGAATTTCAAATTCATCTGGCGAAACATCCAGATAAAGCGCTGCTTTATGCGTCAAGATCTGGGTCGCGCTGATAGCCGCCGCACGTGTAGGCAAATTCATACAATCGCCGTTTCTGGCGACCATATCTAAATTTAGGCGAGTATCAAACTTTGTTATTTCAAGATGAAGAGACTCCGTCTCTTTACTTGATACAAGCCCGAAACTTTTTTTGTCGCCACGAAACTGCCAGCGCGGATTATTGTGTTTTTTTAGCCAGTCAGAATCGATAGCCTGCTCGCCTATAACTGATGAGCAATAAGTAGAAAAGGGTATTGGCGCTTTTTGATCGTTTACTAGATCAACACTAAATCGTTCGCCTTCCTTTTCACCATTAATGGGACCATCGTTGAGCCTTAGAATGGTCACTTCCCCGCGTTGTACAGTGAATGAATTACATTTTGTTGGAACGCCTTCATGTAGCACTGTTGCTGTGGTTTTCAACGACATGCGGATAAAATTATCCATATCGTCTTTGGGTTTGAAATCCGTACGAAAAGCGGTTGGTGTGATATAAAGCTTGAATTCGTCAGGACTGATCGGCGTACGGCAATCCTCGCAGTTAATGTCTTTGTCAGGTTTATGTAGCTCCAGCTTGGCGGAACCACATGCCGGGCAAATTGCTACATGGCTACTTGACTCCTGCCAAGAGCCTACCGTCGAGAGATCCGATATTCGGTTGTTCTTGACTTGTGGTTCTTGATAATTACCTGTGAAGCCTATTACCTCATGCTTTTTCTTATCCTTAATCAACACAGAGCCTGGAGAATACTCGAAAACTGCGAGATCAAGATCGCGATCCATCGTCGACCATTCGTATTCTTCTTGAGCATTTAGACCTTTTGTTTTACGCAATCCTAAATAAAGGTTGCGCACCCGGGTCGGCATTCCATACATCGGCAATTTACCGTGCTCGGCCAGAAAACGTGCAAGCCCCATGTCCTCTTCAGGGACATAGGTACTCAACTCAGCAATTTCATCAATTATTTTTTCCGCATTTAGTGCTAAATTAAGTTTTTGTTTTTGATCTGGATCGAACGTTGCTGCTTTAATAAAGCGATCATGTATATTCTGAGTGGCCTTTAAGGCTGCTAGCAATCGTTCAGCCCAATTATTTTCAGTGCTATGATAGTAATCATGCGTAGAAACAAATTCGCCATGAATATCAGGCGGAACGAGTTTATCTCCAGGGAAAGTTGTTCCGTTTTTATGATCCTCTTCACGTAAAAGATTAAAAGCAGCTCTAAGCCATACTTTTCGCATAAGCCTTAATGGAATAGCGTCGTGATCAATCGCCAGAAAAGGCGGAGGCGGCGGATCTCCAGTGATGGCATGAGGATGAGCGAAATAGTAAGCATCATGAGTACGTCCGCGACAAAATGTAATAACGAAAGAAAAAGCTTGGCCACGTCGCCCAGCTCGACCGACGCGCTGCTGATAGTTAAAGCGCTGAGGCGGCATATTAGCTTGATAAACCGACTGAAGTGAACCGATATCAATTCCAACTTCCATTGTCGTGGTAACGGCAAGCATATCTATTTCCGAATCAAGTTTTTCAAGTTCACTCACCTTATCGACAAAAATCCCCTTGAACTTACGCAAACGCTCGGAGAAATCATCCGTTTGACCCGTTAATTCTTCGACATTTAGCCGGAAACGTTTAACTCCATCTCTCTCCCCTCGTACGATGCGCTTTCCAAGAAAATTTTCATCCCATAGCTCTTCGACAATTCCACTAGGTTCAAGGTCAAGTTCGTTCACGCAACGAGTACAATATTTAAACCCTAAATGTAAGTGTACTCGTCCACATTTTCCGCATTGCCAGTAATGATCACCTGGCTTACTAATTTTGAGGAATAAATTACCGATATTGATTAATCCTGCCTTATGTTCAAGCAGAGAAAGTTTATTTAAAACATGCGTTAAACCATCTTGATATCCGCTATCACCGAATAAGACTCTGGCGACGCGCTTGACTTTCTCCTTTTCAACATCTGTCCCAACATACCAATCACGAGTACGACTTGCATCGAAATACTTATTCTCTTTAACACGATAGGCGCCGGAAAATACTCTTAGCCAAGCATCCATTTCCAGCATATCATCTTTATCTGAGATGCATGGGTATGCCAGCCCTGTTTCTTCCAGCGCGAAAAAAGTATTTGCAAATATAACATCATCTATCAATTCAGATTGATCGTAAGATATTTTAGTTTTTATTTTCATTCTCTCATGAGAAGGAAGCCTTTCACTGAACTTAATAGCACTCCCTTCTTTAACGAAATTAGAATGCCAAACATTACTATCATTCTCATCTGAATTACTACGGTCTTTGTAGGGTGATATCCCCAGTCTGACGAGCTCAGATGTGATTCTTCCGATTGAGTCACCTTCAGACTCCAGTAATTTATCGATTTTTATCCTTCGATATTTACAAAGCTCAGTAATTCCAACTTGGCTTTTTTTAATTTCATGCAGCCTGATATACTCCTCGTAATCTCCAGACTGTTTGGCTTTGGCTTTCCTGTCTTCGATATCCTCTTCTGAAATATACTTTCTTTCAGCCTCGATGATCATCGCTCTGGAAGCGGCAACCAATATTTCCCTGCGTAGGTCACGCAAGTGCAGCCGTTCGATTTCCAAAGCCATTGATGCCGCATCCTGTCGACTGTCTGAGAAAACAATACTTTTTGCGTCTGCACCGATTGCATGTAGTAATTCAAAGAGCTCCGTTGCTACCAGTTGGGATGATTTCGTCACACCTGTGCGAAATGCGCGAATGGGCGTTCTGGAACGATTGCTGGCAGGTCGACTTGAATAGTCAATACCGCAGTTAGGGCAGCAGAAAGGCTGAGCAGAAGGATTCTTAGGGGGCTCGCCTTTTTTAGGTTTAACCTGCTTTTGGAAATAGAGATACCCGCGAACAGCGTCAGTATTCGTCGTCGGTGTTTTCTGCCCAATGGTCACAATGCCTGTTACAGGATTAAGCACCGCTTTTTCCCAGACGTCCCAACCTTTTTCACAACCTATAGGAGGCTTATCAGCTACATCGACAGGCCAGAAAACCGCAAACTCCTCCAGCGTCATATCATCGTAATATTCCGCACCGGGACGCTCAGGAAGATTTTCCAGATTGGTCGCCGAAGGTAATAATTCGATTGTTTTACCGTGATTCTGCCCCTTTTGACCGCCGAGCAGTAAATCGCCGCATGCTTCGCAGTATAGCATTTCAAATAAACGTCTACCGCGCTCTCCGCCTACAAATGAAGGCGCATGAGAGAGGCCTCGTTCCAGACAAAAATCAGCAAATTTTGCCTTTTGTTCTCCTGGTGATACTGAGGCGAAGAAACCCTCAATATTTCTGACGAATGTATGTACGCGAAAAGCTGGTGTGACATTGGCGGGTTTCTCACAATCTATTTTGGATTCCGGCAGTGCGCGCACCAGCATTAAGCCGCGTAAAGCTAATTCAAGTTCATCTTTTTTATACGAGCCTTCCTTCAGAAAAATCTTTTCTATAATTAGGCTCGGCGGCATCGCTCGTGGTGTCTCGCTGCCTTCTTCTATACAAGCGTTGGTCAGTAGGGCAGCTGCTTTTTCTGATGCTTGTTTAATGCCATGCATATTATTTTGAGTTTTCACGCCTAAAGCTTGGAAGATATTAGACAAAGCCTGACTAACTGCGTCCGTCATGTTCAAATTGCGAACGACATTTCCCTGCCCCTCAAGGGCAACACGCATCAGTGCGGCGAAAGGCCGTACGGCGATTTTTCCTTCTGGGTTCGAAGGTATATAAGGTTTTCCCTGAATGACGCAGTTACGCCAGAAATCAGGCTCATTACTACCGGGATCGAGAGAATCGCGGCAAGTACCGAAAGGCGAAAATAGATCGCGTAGGTATTTCCGTGATTGTTCTCCATCCACGCCTTCCATCGGCAATGATGCTGAAGACGCGAGTAAACGCAGTTTGTAGCGATGTTTCTGGTCATCAAGACCAAGTCTTACGATTAGCGACTTAATCAACATCGCGGTTTCGGTTCCAGCAGAACCACGTAATAAATGCAGCTCGTCGAATACCAGATAAAAGTATGCATCGTTGTTATTCATCAACCATTCGCGAGTAGCATCAAATATACCGTCTTCGACTTCACGCGAAAGCATTGCCCCTAGCATTGAGGCGTTAGTGACGAGAACGTCAGGTGGGGCAGCCTGCATATCCCAGCGAGACATCATTTCCCCACCGTCTGTCGAAGGAAATATATACCGGGTCTTTTCCGAAGAGTTTTCTTTTTCGTCGAATGCACGCGCAGCCTGCTGATCGCTATCAATTCTCTTCAACGCTTTGCGTAATTTTTCAAGATTACGAGCACGGCGACTTTTTTCCGACTTGACTCCGGAAAGACGTGGGTGGTTGGCATAACCAGTAATCGGTGTTGCGCTAGTATATTGCCCAAAGAAAATTCGATTCCCAGCGAAGCGATTCTCCATCACCTGCCGTGCATCATCTGAATCCAATGTTTTACGTAAACGCGCCATTTGATCTTCAACCAGAGCGTTCATCGGGTAAAGCACCAGCGCCCTGACTGCCGCCTGACGTTTTTCTCCTTCGCGACGAGAAACCCAGCTTGTTTTTTGATCGTTCCACCATGAATTTTTTAGATAACCGTCGCTAGGTGCAGCCCAGCTGACAGCTTCATTCGATAGTGCAGCAAGTATAGGCAACATGAAACTTTCCGTTTTTCCTGAACCTGTTCCCGACGTAACAATACCGGGGCAACCAGGAGAAATACCACGCTCCAGCATTTGAGTCTGGTGGCTATATGGCGCATGAACCGAACGACGCGGCCAGTCTTGATCACCAGGTTTTGAATCGAACAGACCGGATAAAGCTAACTCTACGAACGCCTTGCGGCCTTGGCGAGACAAACTATTTAGCGGTCCACCTTCCATTTCGGCCAGAGCTTCAAGCGTTTTATCGGAAGACTCATATCGTAAAACAGGCTCAATGTAGGGCTCGGCAGCAAATTCTCCACTTTTATTCAAAAGATTGCGTCTTGAGGCCGACACTGAAGGATCGGAAATACGAAAGCTGGTTTCTATATATGAAATGAAGAAATCCTGAATACGGCGAAAACCGCCAATAGGGTCTAACATGATTTCCTTCTCCTGTAATTTATTGAGCGTACATCTCGTTATTCTTTAATATCGGCGTATAAATCTACTAAATGTACCTGATGCATGGATTTGTTTTGAGCATCAAGCAGTCCGACTTCATGCGTCGTTCTTATCGCCCGTAGTGTATTTACAAGATCCAAACGTCCAGCTGACATTTCATCCGAAATAGCCAGTCTGTCCGGGAGAGAACCTTGCGATGCTGGGCCGGGATCCAGCTCGCTATGATTTTCTTTAGAAAGATGTAAAGGGGATAACGCAATCGCATTCCGAATGAGGACATTTTCTATTCGCAGGCGAAGATGTTGTTCCTTCATTTTCTCCGCTTCTTCACAATCTTCGTTTTCAATCGTGCCGCAGATTAGAAAGCGTCGAGGGAAATCACCACCGTACAATTGTTTCCTCAGCGCTGGTAACCAGATACGCGCGGCGGAACATTCGACACGTTCAATGACGCTGAGGATCGTTCGAGGATAAGAAGACTTGCTCAACAATAAGCCTTGGTAAAGCGGCGTCGCTAGATGATTTCCCGCCCGAACCCAAAGATCCCCGCAGGAAATCATCGTCGGATCGGCAAGCAATCGAATGGAGCGGCCTGAAGAAATTAGCGATTCTGCAATAGCAAGGAAGTCTTGTGTTTCTGGGCCATATAGCAACGGACACTCACCCGCCAACATCAACGCAAGAAATTGCGTCATGAGTATTTTTCCATTAGGCGTCAGTAACTTATTATCTCGAACGCTATGACCAAATTCTTCGCAGGATATGACCCTAGCTTGCCCCGGTAGGCGTACTTCGGGGATCACTGAGTAAGCCATTCGACGAGCCTTCTCAGCAATAGCGATATCCATTTCTTCGAGTTCAATTTTTGCCTGAGCAGTACGTCCTTCGAGATGTCTTAAAGATGCCAAACTTATTTCATGCTCGCTGGTCAAGTTAGAAAGTATCTGATGCTGGTTTTCTTTCTGAGCACATAAATCAGCGTAAGCGTCCTTCAAGTGGATAATTTCGTTTTCCAGAGACACTTTTTCCTGTTTAAGCGTTCGTTCTAAATCCGCTTGCTTTTTTGCAAAATCTATCTGCAGTTTTTTTTCTTCGAACCGTCGTAATTGTGCAATCTCCACCTCAAGCTCGAATTTCCTTGCCTTCTCAAAAACAGAAATTTCCTTTTCAATAACTTCAAGACGTTGCAGTCGTTTGGTAGAAAACTCTTTATCGAGCGTCTTACACTGTTCGACACGCAACGCGACTCGTTCTTCTTCCGCGATTCTTTGTATCTGATTATCGAGAAGGTGGGCGATATGCTGGTCCTTCAAGACAGCTTCTGTAAACTGACGAGTCAGCGAATCCTCTTCTTCCAATTTCTTAGCCAGCTCTCCTGCCCGGAGCGCTTGAGCTGCAGCCAGAAGGTCATTGGCTCCGGAAATTAATTTTCCGTTTTGCTCATCTGTGTGCACCCGAAGCCATGAAGCAATCGCTGCCGTTGAATCAGCGCAAGAAAGCATGTGAATAATATTTTCGATGTACTGCTTATCCGGGGTCCAGTCATAGATACAGGCAGGTGACGCATCGACATCGGGCATATAAAACAATTTTCCGCATTCAGATAAACCAGATACGGAAATTACGACGCCCCGATGGAAATCATATTCATAGACGTTCTGGCTTTTGGACAGAATCAGACAACCTGATTTTAACTCAGTCAGATTAGCCAAAATCAGTCCATCCGCCCCAAAACGGATGGCCCATAATCCCGACTCGCCATCTGTTGCTATACCATCGAAACTCAGTTGGCGACGCGTTTCCAGAAGAGTCTGGCCAGATGATAAATCATAATAAGGATAAATACGGCGGGCTTGTTTCGCCTGTGCTTTGTTGCGTATGCCAAGCCCAACATGAAAAGCAGCCCATTCGCCCTTACGAAGTGGCAAAGAATCAGCTTCGTTAAACTCAACTTCTCCCGTGCGAGGGAACAATTTCTTAGGGTTCTCGATAGTACGCCAACCAACAGGCGTTTCCTGCGCAATAGCTTTAAGATAAGACTGATAATTTCTGCGATCAAATTGACCAAGATACCAGGGAATTCTGCCCATATTTAATTTTCCTTATTATCCCGGTGTCAGCTCCAGCTCACCGTTTCGCCATATCAGACGTACTTTTCCGCCGGTGTGGCGACTGGCGGAAACTATGCGGCTTACATCACTCTTCCTGTTTGGCAAGAGGGAATAGATACACCCCGGAAGCAGCGTCTTTAGCCAGAGGAATGAAACGTCATCGACAGGATAGGCGTAGCCGGAGTCCATCGGACCTCCGTTTCTAAGTGCATAACGTCGTATTCCTGCAGCTAATGCGTCAGGAAGGCCGCAACCATTGATAAGACATAACAAATGATTTGTGGTGATGCGTTCAAATAAGTGTTTCCGGTTTTTTGCGCCAGCGGCAATAATAGCTGCAGTTCTAGAAAGATAATGTGTTGTTTTTCTTCCGGAAACAACCCGATAGATATTATGATCCCGCCCGCCGGGGTGAATATGTACTGACAGCGAAGCAGACTCTTTATCCCCGGGGCTATGCTGCTGAAATCCTCCTGAAAGCCAGCTCCAGTACGCCCCTACCTCGTGTAACTCAGCGGCGCGCTCCGTTGTGACCAATGAAAGAGGTGTTATATCGTGTGACGATTTAATTTCGATAAGTGGCCACCCCAGACGCTGAGATAACGCATCCGGATTAGCAAGTGTGGCTCCAAATATAGGAGGTGACCAGAGGCTTATACCGCGACGACGGAAACTTTCTCCGCCTAGTCCGGCGACCACTTTTTTAAAATCATCAATCAGACTGGCACAGACCGCACCTTCCACAACTACCAGAAAATCGTCTCCATTGCTAATATGAAGCAACGATGGTTTAACCAGCGTCCATGCCCGACCTTTCCACCCAGCACGCAGGCGCGGCTCGATTAGACCTGCATTTTGTAAACAACGAATCAAGTGCCATACGTTGATATTACTGTCCACATGTCTGAGAAGCGCTAATAACTCAGCCTCTTCCCAGCCACTAGCTCCACTGGCATAAATCACCTCCAAAAGATGATCGCAACAATCTTCGCTATCTTCCCACTGAAACTGTTTTTTGAGATTAAAAGTCGGCATTTTAAGTGAAGACGTCGCCCAGTCGTAAAGAGGCTCAAACCGGTATCTTGCGCTTTCGCCTAAATTCGGGTGCGGTACGGCGCGGCTGAAAAAACGCGCGCGCCGACGCCATGGCGGATTTCTCTCTCCTGCATCAAGGGTAGGTTCGATAAAAAGTTCACCGTTTAGCGGTGCAGATGAAATCAAACGACCATCCATCACGGAAACGCTTGTTCCTGCATCAACATTCCCGGACGCATATATTCTATAGCTTCGCGTATCTGACTCAACAAAAGGCAAAAACGCCGGTAATCCTAGCCATCCGCCCGGGACACGTATTCCCCCATATAGCTGAGGGCGGGTAACATCGTCAACCTGAACACTCGAAGAGGAGCCTATTAAGCGGAATATATCCACCGCTGAGACTCTATTCAGCGCCTGCTTAGTTAAAATCCACTCGTCCTCTGTAATATATCCATTGAGGCGCTTGCTCATTTGCACAGAGTGTTTACTGGATAAAGCAATATGAAAAAACTGAGAATCTACGTGAGGGGAAGATGTCGCTCTCCAGCGTCCGTGACCGATTTCATGAAAAAATAGTAAGCCAACCTGGGTTGCTTTCCCCAAATTTCTGCTGTTTCTGGCGTCGAAAGCGACAAGGGCTTTGGATAACGTAGAATGAAAAACGCTTTCGTCATTATCATCTGCAACGCAGAAATAGCACCGCGAACCGTCGAAGTCGAGGTACATATCAATTATCGTCTGGTGAGTCATTACACAGGACGATAGCTGCATTACTCGTTGGCGTAAGCGCCAGAAAGGCATATCGAAAAGTGCACGACGCCCCAATAACCATGCGTCTCTAAATTCGGCGTAAGCCTCCTTAAGCGCATGAGAAACGCCTTGCCTCTGAATAACGATCTGAAAATAAGCGATTAACTGGCGTGGGTTAGCGGCGGCTTGCGGATAGTTCTCAAGACATTCGCTCATCAGACGTAGATCGGCTTTATTCGGAAATGCCAGTCGCAGGGTGTGACCGATCTGGACCCATCCATCTCGTGGCGGCAAGATAAGACGCCTGTAGGGTTCGCCTTCTTGAATACGTTGCGTAAGCCATTCGGCCAATGCCTCCCACATCTTGTTGATGCCCGATAAGTTTTGAAAACTATGTGTAACTTGAAGCCAATTCTGTAGTTTTAATCGAAAATCATTACGTTCTTCGTGCGCGTCAAATTGACTGCTGATAAGCAGCGTCATAATAAGATAAGTAAAATAACCTGGCGATTGACGGTTTGACTTTTCCATCATACCGCTTTCCAAGCGCTGCGATAGATCGGGTATTTTCAACATGCAGGTTCTAAACGCTTCTTCAACCTCTTCCGCGCTAACTCCACTATCGGCGAATGCAGCCCCGAGCGTCGTCGACGTAACTTCAAACCAGCGAATATCCTTCGCGTCGCCGTCAGCGCGGAACCGGAGAAAATAATCAATCAGTTTACTTTCCCAACCTTCAGGGGTAACGGGCGACGTCCACTTCATTCGCGGATATTCTCCGTTCTATGGGTGTTAGTTCGAACGGCCATAGCCAGTGGCTCCAGAATACGTTCGGCTAGAAAACGGACGGAAGGAACGGCGAGGCCATCACCAATAACTTTAAACGCCGATTGATAAGCCGCCGGAAGAATAAAATCATCCGGTAAACCCATTAAAGCCGCCGCTTCTTTGACTGATAACAAGCGCGTTTTTACCTGGCTGCCCTTAACAACGATAATACGCGGACGAGAAGCCCCACCTTTTGGTGTTCTAAGACAACCAAGAACTGACGAGAACGTAATTTCGGTCCGTTGCCTGTTGACGCCTTTTTCTTTGCGCATGCGTAAATAAAGGCTACCTGTAATTGCCACGCCAGATGCCTGCGCATTCGCCAGACGAGTCAGATTCGCTGGTCCCATCATATCGATTAAACGCTGTGTTTCATCTAAAGTATGCCAAAGCGCGTTTTCGTCTTCAAAATCAATTAAATCATCCAGCTCCTTCGTTCTAGCCTCCGGCATATTGCCCGGTGACCACCAGATCCAGTCATTGCGGTCATCCTTCATCAGCGCTTCGCAGGCTCGAAGGAGAGAAGGCGGATGCCATTGCGACAAAGGTTCTTTTGATACTAAACATCCGGGAATGGAAACATGTCGACTAATCGCCACAAGAAATACGCGAGGCCTAGACTGTGGAAGAAAGTGCTTCGCATCAATGATCATTGCGCCATATCGGTAGCCCGTTTTACTTAACTGATGACATATAGCAGCGAAATGGCTTCCTTGATTCAGCGTCAGTAAACCAAGAACATTTTCAAGAACAAGAATCGGCGGCTTACGATTTTCCTCGTTAAGCCTGCTTATCAGATCGAGGAAAGGCCATACTGCACCGGAACGAGTGGTCTCGTCCGCTGTGGAATCTCTTTCGCCAATTCCTAAGCCATTGCCTGCCAGCGATAAATCTTGGCAAGGAAAAGAGGCCCAGCTTAAATCAGCGTGGAGAGGCAGTTCTTTGGGACTGACTTCGCGTACATCACGCATATCGAAATGTTCGTCACCCCAGTTATGGATGTATGTCGATGCTTTAACCGGGTCCATATCGTTGGCGAACAGGCATCGCCACTGTTCTCCCAATCCTGCCCTAGCCATACCACCGCCCGCAAAAAACTCATAGAAACTGAATCCTGCTTCACGAGGTTCCGTTGAATGATTGTCGCTCAAGAAGGCTTTAGTACTCATGACCTGGCCATAAAATAGTAATACTGAATCGAGGCATCGATCGATTTCCTGTAAGGGATGTTATTAACTAGATAGTTTATAAAATCATGAAGATAATATCTATATGGATAAGTTTACTGGCAATGTAGCAACCTATTGAAATAATTGAAAAAATAATATTTTTTCTTTCGTCAAGAAAAACTATTGAAAAGATGAAGAAAAAATGCTCACACTTAGCAAGTTCGCTGTATATGTTTTTAATTAAAAAATTCACTATTGGAGCTGATAGCTAAAATGTCGTTTTCCATTCATCCTTGGTCTGAGCTAGCACCACGTTACGATGGGACTATTTTATTGGGCAATGGCGCAAGCATCGCCGTCAGTCCTCGTTTTGCTTATGGCTCTCTGTTAGAACATGTCACGCAGAGAGAAAGCCTTGAGGCAGATGTACGCAGACTTTTTGAGTTTTTCAAAACCAAAGATTTCGAACTTATTCTGCGTATTGTTTGGCAAGCGTCTAACGTCAATAAATCATTAGAGATTGAAGATACCCGTACTCACGAGGCCTACATACGAATCCGTGAATCCCTTATTGAGGCTGTGAGAGATGTGCATCCTGAGCATGATGAAATAAATGAACAACTGCCAAATATTTACGAGTTTTTAAAAAAATTCAAAACGGTTATTTCTCTTAACTATGACCTAATCGTTTATTGGACAATGACATATGGCTTGGATATAAAAGATCATCATCGATTTAAGGATTGTTTTCTTACCAGAGGTCTTTTTGAGGAGAATTGGCAACGGTTAAGAGGAATGCTTGGAGATGAAAAATCTAATACGCTTGTTTTTTATCCGCATGGCAGTCTTATATTGTGTCGAAATCGTATAGAAAAGGAGAGTAAAATTCATATTCAGAAGGCCGGATTACTGGAGTCAATTCTAAAACGTTGGCAAAGCGAGGAAGTCGTTCCACTATTTGTGAGTGAAGGAACCCATGAACAAAAAGTAAACTCTATTCAGAGCAGTTTCTATCTATCCACGGTTTATCGGGAAGTTCTCGCTGAACATCGCGAGAATCTTGTAATTTTAGGCTGGGGAATGGGCGAGCATGATATACATTTGCTAAAACGAATGGCAGGAACGGGTATAAAAAGAGTCGCGGTATCTGTTTTCAGAAAAGACCAAGCATACTGTAATAGAGCGAACCAATTAATCAAAGATAATATTGGACAAAAAACTATGATACAGTTTTTCGACAGTGAAAGTCCTGGTTGCTGGAATCAGCTACCTTAAATCAGCTTAAGGCTCTCGAACCTTTAATGATATGAGGACATAGTTTACGCGGTAGGTTATTAGGCTATGTTCCTTTGAGGGTTTGATTATAATAATTCTTTCACTTCAAAATTGGATGACTTAGTGGTTTTTTTTGAATATTCCAACACTTGATAGGGCCTAATTTCACTATTTATTATCCTAGGCCATTGTTAAACCGGCCTCTTCCTTTCAGAACCACAAGATGAATAATGGGGTTGCTTCCCTCCACTCACACAACCATCATTTTATCTTCTCTGAATAGGAAGATGCTATTTTTTGATGCTCAATAATTTACCGTAATTTTGAAGAGTGCGAACTAACCCGAGAAATATTGGTTAATTTTTCGGCATATAAAAAACAGTAAGCAAAACGATGGTACTACGGCGACATCATACCATCAAAAAACTGAAGAGTCATTTAGGAGGCTGGAACTCTAATTTTCATTCGCGTATAATAACTTTCCAAATATTTTAACAATCATCATATTGTAAAATCCTTAAAATTAATGACGGATGCAACATTAGCTTTGAGGTAATATTTTCTATTTTGTTACCTTAGTGTATTTTTTTTCATGTTAGAATTGATACTTGACTAACTCTCGATTTGCATCCAGCAATCCACTCACCACTGCAGCGTTAGCTTGCGCTCACCCAAGTGTTCAGCCTTACAATTATAAGCCACACGCAAAGAGTTATGCACCATATAGCATCTGATGCGTTATCACTTCCTCCGACCACAATCCCGGCTCAATCAAATAATTACGCGCCATCTTTCTAAAACTGCACTAGCAGACTTAACTTTCTTATCGTAGCCATAACCCGCCAATCTTTATTGGCATTATTCTCACTTATAATTTTCGTGGATGGTGATCGCTGACGAAATCACTTCCCGATATCCACTTATGCTTTTGGTCTTTTACAGAATGGTGAAAGCTTGACGGGATAAAGGAATAAGATGAGGAAGCCACATTTTTTATCGTAATGTGATGCTTCACTACTTCCAATTTTTTTGCTCTACTGGAATTGTCTAGATATTAGTTTCAAAATCGGCTTCCCACTAACAAGCAAATGAAAATTCATCAGATCTTATATAGACTAACAACCTCAACTTCATAATTAAGCGTGTTAGTGATTTGTCTGTATAAGAATCAATACGTGGGGCAATTCAGGAATGCGATCAAAGTCCAGCGCAACGCAATGTTGTCGTTTCGCCGTAGAAAATCTCCTAGACATCTCTTGTGCGGTATTATAGTCGGCCAAACACTTTGCACGGAAAATCGCATAATTACAGCTATTAGTATTTATAGACGCGTTGCCAATTTTATTTCTTAGCATGCCAGTCTCTAAAAATCAATTCAGAAATAATAACGCCTATAGCCTATTCTTCTTTTGCTGCGCGCTTATTTTTTCGAAGGCTGACACTATTAGTAAAAAGTCACTTACCCTCTTCCCTCTTTTGACGAGCATGGGCCGGTGACGTTTCGGGATTAACCCCAAGCGCCATTAGGTGCTGCTTGCCAGTAAAGCGATAACGAAGCCGCCAGTCAGTTTATAGACTTTTGCTTCAGGCTTAGCCGAACGAACCTTAACATCACTCAGAGCCATGTTGAGTATCCTTTCAAGGGATCTGTATGGGTACAAACATTATCGAACCGAGATATACCCGCAGTTGTACCCGCATCAGTAAGTTGATGTAGATTGAATCAGGTTGAGTGAAAAAGCGGGAAAAGCCTTGCGGATACTGAATTTCAGGCACAAAAAAAGCCGCCCTTAAGCGACTTAATTTCTTTTCCGATGGTGCCGAAGGCCGGACTCGAACCGGCACACCTTTCGATGGTTGATTTTGAATCAACTGCGTCTACCGATTTCGCCACTTCGGCACTGAAGGGATGCGGAAAACGTTGGGGATTATACCGTTACCCCCTGTTTCCGCAACCCTTATCCGCAGGCTAAGGTACAACTGCTGAAAAAACCATCTTTTCAGATTTTACGTTCATCAGATGACAGCCTTGCTGACGCCGACTACTCCCCCCGCCCGCTCTGTAGCTGTTCTTCCAGCCCTCATGGTTCCCTGGCGTAACCAAAGCGCTAACCCGAAACAGGCTTCACATCCGCTACCAGCGTGGGCAGATCCCAGGTGCCGCCCGCATGGATATAGCGGCACATCCCGGTTCCGCCGTCATAGCTTTTGCGGAAAGCCTGACCATCCCATACCCAGCTCTCCTGGTTCATGCAGTCGCCGATGCCCCGGCCTTTCTGCACGCTGGTGATCTCGCCCTTGTCGTAATCCGATCCGGACACGGTTACCAGCACCGGCTGGCCTTTTAGCTGATTATCGATCACCCAGTAGCCATAGCCTTCGTTGTAAGCGGCTCGCCAGCAGAGCGCCGAAAGCAAGGCATGT
>Ga0157358_1000308_pt1 | contig 19663 bp, 18 predicted proteins | sample AttcapACBM2_FD_111484 | JGI IMG/M metagenome (GOLD analysis project Ga0157358, IMG submission 111484) | Fungus gardens microbial communities from leaf cutter ant in Botucatu, State of São Paulo, Brazil - Atta capiguara ACBM2 | ecosystem: Host-associated > Fungi > Mycelium > Unclassified ... | reverse complement strand
TAAACTTAGCATATGACAAATATAACAATAGTATATTGATCTTATAGAAAGTACATAGACTTTAGGATAGGTTAGATATAGTGTATGTATAGACCACAGTTTGTGATATATAAAGTAGACTAGTTTGTACTTAGAATTCTATTAAGTTCTTTTATATTACTCAATATAAAAAATATCTTTTGTTTTTATCTAAGAACTTAAGTTATAATATGAAATTGAACTGTCCTAAATATAAAGAATACCAGGCTTACCTCCAGTTAAGTTTCCTCCAGTTAAGTTTCTTGGCAGTTATGAAGTACTTATAGTCTATCCAAATTTCAACTGAGATTATAGCTCTTTTTAAAAAATAATACTATTTCTCTAGTATATGGATAATTGTAAGCATTTCTTTATTATATATCTCATTGTTGCACTCCACTAGAAATAGAGACTTACTAAGAAAGATAACTAGATGTCACTTACTATTTTCTTTTCAAATCTATAATAGTATAGCTTCTGTTATAAAGTTAAAATTGTTAGCTTTAATATAAAACAGAGTAGAAGTGCCTAAGAAAATAAGCATAGGAGCCATAGTGATAATGTCAGAGTTGCAAATAAAGGACTTGATTTTTATTCTTATTTTTCATTTTTCATTTCTTTTGTTTTTCTATTTATTAAGGTTAGGGTTTAATATAATGTCACTGTTACTATCACACATCAATCACAGGTCACATGACACAGTCACAGTCACAGTCACATAATCATGTGTCACAGAAGAATATAAAAGATTCTAGGATGATAATATCATATTATATGTTAATAGTATATAATATACATGGCTTTTAGAGTAGTGTTATGAACTTAAGACCTTAGGGTTGGTCAAAAGAAAGAACCTTGTACAGGGTTAACACAAGAGAACTCGATAAAAAACTCTTTACAGGATTGTCTATCTTTTATACTAAAAGTACATGGTCTGTGTTATATACTCCTAGCTTATTCTAAACAGTTATGTATATACCTCAAGGCTAACATGCATTATACATGTTATATGATATCATTCTTCTAGCACCTTTTACACCTTTTTTTTGTGTCACATGACTAACCCTAACCCTAAGTTTTATAAATAGAAAAATATGAAAATAAATCAAAAAGAAAATGAGAAAAAACTAAGTCTATACTTTTCGTTCTTGACAAGTAGGCTGGATTTCATGTAACACAGACTATTAGTCTAGTATATATAAGTAGGATATATTGTACTTAGAAACTCTATTAAGTTCTTTTGTGATCAACTCAATTCAAGATTATTCTTTTAGCTTAACTTTAGTCTTAAGTTCATACTAGTAATGTCAAAAAAAAAACAAGTGATATTAGAGAAGCTATAGATAAATTTGTAGTAAAAATTGGTAAATTCAAGAAATACTTATAGTTTTATACAAGTAGTTAGAGTAGGCCAATCTCAAACACTAGTTACCTTTATAAGATCTATCTTAACTTGATCTTCTAAGATAATCAGATCTAGATACTCAATGTACAACTTGTCAAACTCATATTTCTTGGGATACAAAAACAACTTGTACTCAGCTAAGACTTTTAAAATTATAGTGTAAACTACTAGCTTATATACTGAATATACTACCTAGAGTAATTATCTAGAAATAGAGACTACTAAATATTACTCTGTATCACAAAATTTATTCAGCTTGTATCTCTATAACCAGTAAACCAATTTTCACAAACTAAGTTATGCTAAAAAGCCCCAAATGAGGGCTATCTGCATATATGTGGAATGTATAAAAGCAACAACAAACAACTCAACTGAGATATCTAGCCATCAGTAACTGTGAAAACTTTGTTTGCTAATATCTTATGAGTAGCTGAACAGATTTGTACAATCAAACTTGCATTGGAAAGTACTCATCAAACTGTTTTTGATGATATATGGTATATCTTATAGCAATAAGTATTGATAGAGATACAAGTATACTAATATAGTAACATAATTAGTTACTATCTAAAATTAGCCTAACAGCTTCCATGAAATACAAGTTTTGATCATATAATAGAAACAGCTTGTGCATGGACCATCACTATTTTGTATATATACCTCTGTGTCTAAGGATTAGACCTTAGACTTAATAACATTAATTATTCTTGTTAATACTACTCATCACTATCAAAATTATAAAAAGTGAACTTAGTTTCTTTTTATTTTCTTTCTCATTTTTATTTTTACTTTGATTTATTTTTTACTTTTTCTATTTTTAGAACTCTAGGGTTAAGATTAGAAGTGATCAGTCACATCTGATGGTGTAGTCACAATATTGATTATAAGACTTGAAAGAAAGGAGTAGAAGGTTCTAGAACAAAATAATGTCATACAACATGGATACTATATGTTGGCCTCATGCTTGACATATAGTCATTTAGGGTAGAATGCACAGTACCTAGCATAGACCATCTGTAGGAGTATATAAGGTAGACTACTTTGTAAAGAGCTTTCTATCAAGTTCTCTTGTGTTATCCAATACAAGGTTACCTCCTAATCCAACTCTAAGGATTTTGAGTTATAACAATCACCTATTATTATTATCTTCTTATACTGAACCTCTGAACTACTATTAAGTTTAAGTATTACAACCAGTGAGTAGCTCATTTTGTAATACTCTGGTTTCTAGTGATTCTCAGATACCAAGAATAGAAATTTTATAGAGTTAATATGAGTTTAGCAAGGATATCTAAGATGGAATGGAAATAAGTAATTTGTACCAGAAGAGACTAGAGAATGCAGATAAAAAGAAAAGTATTATCTATGAGTTGGAATAGATGTAGTCAGATCAGAATGTAATACTAGGTCTAGTCTATATATTGTATAGCTTCAAACTAAGCAGTATGATCTGTACTATCTAGTATACCCACTAGTAGAGTAACAATCTAGTTCTAGATTGTATTATAGAGGCTTTAGCAGAACTTGATTACTATAGTATATAGATTAGTGTAATTGGCTTCTGATATAAGAGATTGAAACTCATCTAAATAGTCCTCCACTACATGGCTCTCTTAATAATATGCTATTCTCTCCAGTTTGTTAACAGTTTTAGTAGTGATATTTATAGAGAAGAAGTACTTCTAAAAGAGTTGCTTAAACTCAGACTAGATAGAAATAAGAAAGATACCAGTGGTCAGCCTCTTACAAGAAATTTCTTCTAACTATTTGATAGTACAACTACTTCTAAAAGAAGATAGAGCCTAGAGAATCTTGTCTTTGATTGGAAATAAACTGTTTGGTAAATAGACAGATATATAGGAAGTAGGAGTTCAAAAATCTCTACTAGTTTGCTAATCACTGCTGAAGTCTAGTAAAGGTGGTACATGTAGTCTAGAATAACAAAAGAGGTTTTGAGATATAGAAGTGTCAATAGAAGATGAAAGTCTTATTATAAGAGAAAGAGGAATACTTGGTGTTGTAGGAACTGATATATAATAATTCACAGGTTCTTAAGCTAGGTTATAAGACTAGTGAGAATGTTATTAGTAAATACTTCTGAGGCACACTAGTACTTAGCTACTTCCTTCAAATAGTACTGAAAGATATCCAAAGTCTCATCGACAGAAACAGAGAGATTCTGTTCTATTGTTAGAATGATTAATGAGGTCTATAATGTTGACATAGACTTTAATATCTCTAGGAAGTCCTAAGTTTATTGTCATGACAAATAAGATTGAGTCCATTTCAATTTACTAGAACAGAACTGATATAAGAGAAGAATGATGACAGCCAGATAGTCAGGAACTCTAATAAAAATATCTAAAACTCTACTGAAAGAGAAAGAAAAATATTTATAGTGAATATACTTGAGAAATTTGAGGACAGTGGTTGATAATAAATTTTCAGAGTTTAGTAGGAATCAGAAGGATTATTTGAGAAAGACAATAAGGTCTAGTGGAGTAAAATATCAATTAATAGGGCAATAGTATTATGAAGTTTGGCAAATCAGAGATAGATTCCTTTATAGTCCGCAGATTTTATAGTAGTATTTGGTAATAATATAGAACTGGGAAGTCTGTTACAAACTCTATATAGATTGGAATTAAACAAGCTTGCTAGATTACACAAATAAAAGCTAAGTTCTCTTATATCCACTCTTTCTTCTAAATTACTATATCTCAAAGTAAGAGACACTGATCTAAACTTAACCTGTTTAAAGTTTACTACTCAAATGAATTGTGGTGCATAGAAGTTTATGCAGTAGAACTCTACTATCCTATCTAGTACAAAAATATCTGATACATTCTTCCAAGAGTGAGTGATTGCTATAATCTATATCTTATGATATATAGATGTTTGCCTTATGCTAGATATATACTAGGGTTTGTTTCATCTTTGATCTATTATTAAACTGTGCCTTGTCTTATCCTTATATTGTATCAGTCAGTATCTTATGCACTAGTTAAGGCCTTGTCATATTCTCCTCATTGTTTTCTTTAAGAACATCTTATATATTCCTCATGGTCAACAGGTATATATAACTATAGATACTATCTTGTACCCTTATACTTTACCAATTTATCATTCTTCTACTCTTACTCAAGTCTTTGTCTAAGTTGCAATCTAAGCCAAGCTTAAAATCATAATTTTTGGTAAAGTATTATCAAGCTTACCTTGTAGAAGAAAAGTGTATAGTGGTTAGGCTGTTAAAGAACTAGCAAATCTACTTTGTGATAAGACCATGAATAGATGGTTAAACTATTAGAAGCAACAGTAACATAGACTATTGCAGCATGAGATACTATAGACAGAACAGAAAACAGATGTAGCATAATATTATTGTTCTGAAATCTTTTACATTCTTTTGTAACACATGATTGTGTAATTATGTCATATGTCATGTGATATCATACTAAACTCCAACCCTAAGTCTAAAAATAGGAAAATAAAGAGAAGAAAAAATAGAAATAAAAAAGAAAATAAAAATAGATTAAGTCCACTATCTTTAATTCTGACAATAAGAATAGTATGAGTATCTAGAGTGTTGGCCTAGAAAAGAAGAAAGGTTGCTGTTAGCAATAAATGAAAATAAGGAATAATAATAGATAAGATTGTATTTAGTAAAGGTCATTAGCAGAGTGATAGAGTTAATTAGATAAACTCTATAGAATATGTGTATCACAAAATAAACTACTTACTCATTTGTGATGTCTGAACCTTAGATATACTTTTATAGATTAAAAAGTAATTCAGAAGTTTAAGTAATATTGTTAAGTTTAAGATTTAATTCTTAAACACAGAGATATATATACAAAAGAGAGGGAAAAGATAGCATGTTGGAAGAGCCCCCATTTATGTGTATTATACCTACTTCAAACCTACTTGAGATTATGGGTTCAATTCTTTAGTAGTCCATTGTGTTGGGTAACTATATAAAAAGGTTAGAGTATTGATACTCCATACATAATTCCTCCTGTAGGCACAGATGTCAGAGTTCAAGACAGTGGACTCTAACTATTTTATTTTTTCTCATTTGTTATTTTCTTTTCTTTTATTTTTATTTTTGGGGATTTAGGGTTAGGGTTAATATGACATTACTATCATACCATCATATACCAGTCATATAGGGGGCTGCAATGGTATAGTGGTAAATCTCCTGCCACATTGGTTATACATTGCCTTTTTCCTGCTGTCGAGATCATAGATTCAAATCCTACACCTCTATTCAGTAGGCCCACTGCCCACACCAAACTCTGGTACACCCCAATGTCTGCTCCTTCCAAACTTTAACTTTTACCCTGAAAACTCCATATTTAACCTCAGAACATTTATTCACTTGTTGTAATAACCATTGACTACTCTCTGTTGAGCTCTGGCTTGCCAGAACTACATCTTAGCACTTTGTGTTTGCTTGTAGCAGTATAGAATTTGAAAATAAACAACAACAACAACAACACCAGTCACATGACAGGATCACTGTCACTGTCACACTATCACATGTCACATGGAAGAGCATAGAAGGTTCTGGAAGAATAATGTTATACAGCATGTTTAACACATGTTGATCTTAAGGCAAACACATGGCTATTTAGAGTAGGCTAGAAGTAGTTAGCATAGACCATGGAGTTTTAGTATATAAGATAGACAATCCTATATAGAGTTCTCTATTAAGTTCTCTTATATTCAACTTTAATATAAGATTCTTTTACTTGACGTACTCTAAGGTCTTGTGATCATAACAACAGACTGCTGTCATGTCCCATGTAATAAATTGTTGACTTAATATATATATATATATATATATAAAAGAGTGATAGTTTGTGTGTCACAAACTTCATTTAGCTTATATTTCCACAACTAGTGGACTAATTTTCACAAACTAAGTTGTGCTGAAAAGCTCCAAATAAGGGCTATTTACACATATGTAGGATGTGCAAAAGCAACAATGAATGACTGAGATATCAGGCTATCAGTAGCTGTAAAAGCTTTATCTGCTAATATCTCATGAATGGCTGAACAGATTCACACAATTGAACTTGTGTTGGAAAGTGTTCATCAATATATTTATGTCAAGAACAAAAGAAGTGGACTTAACATTTTTTTATTTTATTTTCTCATTTTTATTTTATTTTAGATTTATTTTTTCTTATTCTATTTTTAAAACTAGAGTTAGGGTTAGAGTGACAAGATCATACTATCACACAGTAGGTCACATTGGATGACATAGTCATAAGTTACATGATGCATGAAAGAATATAAAAGGTTCTGGAAGGATGACGTCATACAACATGTGATACACATGTTGACCTTAAGGTATATACATGGTTGTTTAGGGTAGGCTAGAAATAGCTTGCATGGACTATTAGATATTTGTATATAAGGTAGACAATTCTGTACAGAGTTCTCTATTGAGTTCTCTTGTGTTAACCCAATACAAGATTCACTCTTTTAACTAACTCTAAGGTCTTAAGTTTGTAACAGTTTACAACAATATATGATGTGTCTCAAATCAATAAGTATTGGTAGAAATACAAGCATATTAATGTAGTGACATAATTAGTTATCTTCTAAAATTAGCCTGACAGCTGCTATGACAGATGACAGCTCCTATTAGGTACAAGTTTTGATCATATGATAGCAACAGCTTGTGCATGGACCATCACTATTTTGTATATATACTTCTGTGTCTGAGAATTAGACTTCAGACTTAACAACATCAATTTTCATCAATCTTTATTCCTTATTATCTGTATTAATCTTAATTATCATTGTCATCATTATTGAACTTCTGAATCACTTCTAAACCTCTGAAAGTGTACCCAAGGTTCAGATATCACAAATAAGTGAGTAATTCATTTTGTAATACTGTGTACAAGTTATTTTTATTATATAATCAATATTTATGAGACATTGGCTATTGTGGTAAATACTATAGACAGGTAAAATAGATCACCAATATCAAGAAATAGATATTGAGACACTAGAAAAAATACTTGGATCATTCAGAATCACTAAAGAATACACCTTGGATAAGAACAGAATAACAGAATCAGCAACACCAGAAAAAAACATGTGAATAGTACCAGCAGTATTAGAACAGGTAGTCACACTAAAGAGCATGGTCCTAGATCCAAGGTAGTTTGATGGAGACTGGACAAAATTTAAAGACTAGTGGAGAGAGATCTATTTATTTCTCAAAAGTAACAGAGTTACAGCAACTGATAACAAGATAACAGCAGTACTAGCCCAATTTAGAGAGATCATCACAAGAATATATTTACAGAAGGAAATAGACCAAATAGAAGAAAAAAACATTACCTAGAATTGGAACAAATTTGTCAAAGGAATCAAGACAGCATTTAGTAACAAGAGTAAGACAGCAGATGTCAAATAGAAGATCAAAACCTTTAGATAGTAAAAGAAATATATCACAGATTTTATAATTGAACTTTAAATATTGGCTATAAAAGCTAAAACTAATAACATGTATGTGATATTCTTGTTAAAGAAAAATGTCAAAAGTGATATTATCAAGACCATATTGGAATATCTACCTATAGCAATATCAGAGATATTAAAAGAGTAGAAGGTGGTAATTACCTCAGTTAAATAAGGATATAAATCTACAAAAAGCAGACATGATTATAAAACTGAATTAGAAATTATCTATAGAGAAAGAGAGGTATCCATTGTTGTGGCAACCACTAGTCAAAAGACCAATAGCAACATAAGCAATAAATCTTGAAGTGGATATCAAGTGGAAATCACAAGAGAACTTAATAAAGAGTTCTTGATGCATTGCTATACTATTTATACAAAGTACTTATAGTCTGTGCTAATGATAAATAGCCTATCCTCATGTCCATGTATAGTCTATACTTCTATCATGCATCAACCTTATGTTTCCATAAGGATACCATACTATATACATGTTGTCAAGTTCACAAATGGTGGACTTAGTTTTTCTCTATTTTATTCTCTTTTTCTTTTTCTTTTTGTTTTATTTTCTTATTTTTCTATTTTCAGAACATAGGGTTAGGGTTAGTGACAGTCATGAGTCACAAGATGCAGAGAATGAAGTAGAAGGTTCTAGAACAAATAACATCATACAATATGGATACCACATATTAACCTCATATTCTACACATGGTCATTTAGGGTAGGATGCACAGTAGTGAGCATGGACCATTAGTAGTAGTATATAAGGTAGACTAGTTTGTAAAGGAATCTCTATTGAGTTCTCTTGTATCACTCCTATACAAGAGTTATTCTTTTGTTCCACTCTTAGAACTTAAGACTATAACATTAGAACTTGATACTATTTCAAAAGACCGTCCAACACAGGACCCTCTTACTTTTACTCTCTCATCATCCTTGACTGAAGGGCAATACTGCTCTTTAGTCAAGAAGCCACAGCTGGACCCTAGGCTCGAGGGGTATACTAGTTAGGCAGGAGAAGCCTAGCCATTTATTGGCATCAAAGTCCACTGGTACATGGTAGACATACTACCTTTTGTGGACATGATAAACACCTTTTCTTCATATCAGCCTTGTGCTACAGACCCACTTGTGGTTTGTCTATGCAGAAGAACAGTGGTCGCTCTGATAATACCACTTAGAGTAGAACGTTCTTCTTAGGACAAAATTGCATACATTTCTTTAGGGTGAAGTAGTCAGTATCAGTGTAGACAGGATAAGAAGAATACCTGCTATCACTTACCAAGATTTTGTCATTATCGGAGTATGAATCAGAGAGCGAGACCAGCACAGGTTCCATGCTCCCTTTATACACATTACCACTCTCACCATTACCAATACCTATTGACTTACCTCTCTCCTATCCCAACATAAGTCAAATAAACCTACATGAAATCATTTGACAGCAACAGGAGCAGTTGATGGCTATGCAGGCACAAATTCAGGCCCTGCTAGCAGGAGGAGTAGGGATAGTGGGAGAAAGAAGGGAAGTAGAAGTAGGAGCAGGAAACATAGAGGTAGCAAAGCCACAGTTGTTTGATAGGACACCATCAAGGGTGGCAGGGTCCATAACAGGGTATAAGTTGTACATAAGAAACAAGTTGGCAGGAGCAACAGTAGAAGTACAGGTGCAGTAGGTGTTATCATATGTGCAGGGAGGATCAGCCAATGTGTGAAAGGAGAATGTAATAGAGGAACTAGAAGCAGAAGAGATAGAATACAAGACAGTGGAAGAATTCTTGTCAAATCTGAAGAAGGAGTTTGGTAGAGGGGAAAAGGAGTCAGTAAAGACAGCAGAATTAAGAAAGTTAGAACAAGGAGGAAGAACGATAGAGGAGTTTGTGCAAGAGTTTAAGAGAGCAGCAAGGGGAAGTGGATATGAAGAACAACCACTGGTGGAGAAATTTAAAAGAGAGATAAATGGAGTGATTAGGAAGAGGTTGATGGAGTCCGAAAATCAACCAGGCTCCATTGAACAATGGTACAGAAGGGCAACAGCCCTTGATAGGAACTGGAGGGAAAGTAAGAGAGAGAAAGAGAGATTGCAAGGAAAGAAGAAAATGACAAGAGAAGCTCCAAAACAAGAGTAAAGATAGAATATGCCATGACTATTAGTGTGGCAGAGGAGGCAAATGCCTTCTTAGCAGGTGACAACAGGACCTGCTCTGATGGAGGGAGTGGAGAGAACAAATGCAGTAGTAGTGTGGAGATCAGGTATGGGAGCTCCTCCGAGAAGGGATCTGTATGCAATAGAAATAGACTAGGGGAGAAATTACTATGCTTGTGGGAGTTTCAGGCATATGGCCCACTATTGTAGGAATTAGGGTCAGAGAGGAAGAGTGGCAGAAGGAAGAAGACTGGAATATGGGGGAAGAGTCAAGGGAAATTTTGAACTTTCAAACAATTTAAAAGGGGTGGAGAATCTAGAGTCTCTTGACTAGATTATTATAATAAATATAATGTATTAGCTGCAGGAATAAACACAAATACACTCAAATCAGAGGGAATTGAGGAGAAAGTAAGAAAAGTAGAAGGAAAAATGCTAAGGGAGATAACAGTAAAAATCGGACTAGAAAGAGTGGACATGCAAGAAGGGATAACAGTGGAGGCATTGTTAGATAGTAGGGCCATAGGACTAGTTATGAGTTCGGAGTTTGCAAGACAACAAGGTTTTAAATTAAAAAAGTTGGAGAGGCCAATGAATGTAAGAAATGTGGATGGGTCGTTAAATAAGGAAGAACTCATAGAACATACTGTAGAGGTAAATATTTATTATCAAGAGCACAGAGAAAGGATAGAGATAGATGTAATAGGAGAACAAAAGTGGATGGTGATCTTGGGAATGCCATGGCTGGCACATCACAATCCTGAGATTGATTGGAGAACAAGGGAAGTGAAGATAATGAGGTGCCCAGAGGAGTGTGGCAAGCAGTGGAGACCAGTGCAGGAGAAATCAGGATGGAAAGAAATAGATGGTGCAGGACTACAGGTATTTGAATGAGTGGACAATAAAGAATAACTATCTGCTCCCATTAATATCGGATGTCTTAGAGAACATTGGGATAAAAAAGGTTTTTATGAAGATGGATCTGAGGTAGGGATATAACAATGTGAGGATTAAGGAAGGAGATGAGTGAAAGGCAGCATTCACAATACCAGAAGGGTTGTTTGAACCAACAGTAATGTTTTTTGGCTTGACTAATTCACTGGCAATATTCCAAGCTATGATAAATAAATTGCTGAGAGATTTAATCAATACAGGAAAAGTAGCTGTGTTCATTGACAATGTGATAATTGGAATGGAAATAGAGGAAGGACATGATGAGATAGTGGCAGAAGTGGTTAAAAGATTAGAAGAAAATGATCTGTATGTGAAACCAGAAAAGTATAGATGGAAGATTAGAGAAGTGGAGTTTTTAGGAGTAGTAATAGGACCAGAGGGGATTAAGATGGAAGAAGGGAAGGTGAAAGGAGTGCTAGAGCAAAGATGTACAGAAGTTCTTAGGATTGGCAAATTACTATTGCCAATTCATCAAAGGCTTCACATCCATAGCTAGGCTACTATATGATATGATGAAAAAAGATAGGAAGTGGGAGTGGACAGAGAAATAAGAAAAGGCATTCAAGGAGTTGAAGGAGTAGTTCACAAAAGAACTGGTATTAGCAGCACCTGATTTAGATAAAAAAATGAGAATAGAGATGGGTGCATTGGACTATGTGACAGGAGGAGTATTATCAATGGAGTGTGAAGATGGATTATGGAGACCAGTAGCATTCCTTTCTAAGTTGTTGAATGAGATGGAGAGGAACTATGAAATCCATGATAAGGAAATACTGGCAATCATTCAAGGTTTGGAGAGTTGGAGACATTTGTTAGAAGGAGCGTAATCCAAGTTCGAGATCTGAACAGATCATAAAAATTTGGAATATTTCATGAAGGCACAAAATTTAAATCAGAGATAAGCCTGATGGGTATTATATTTGTCTAGATTTGATTTTATCCTAAAACATGTTCTAAGAGCAAGAATGGGAAAGGTGGATGGAATAAGTAGAAGATCGGACTGGAAGGTAGGAGTAGAAAAAGACAATGAAGACCAGGTAGTTATTAAAGACAATTGGATTCGTAAAATACAGGAAGTAGTAATAGAAAAACCAGAAGTAGAACTGTTAGAAAAAATTAAAAAAAGCTAGGAGTAGAGATGAGAACGTAATTAGAGTGGTAGAAGAAATGAAGAAAACAAAAGTAAAAGAGCTATAGGGGAATGAATAGAAGATAGAAGGGGAGTTGGTGTTAAAAGAAGGAAAAGTGTATGTACTAAAGAATAAGGAGTTAAGGGCAGAAGTAATCTAGTTACATCATGATGTACCAATAGCAGGACATAGAAGAAGATGGAAAATAGTGAAGCTGGTAATGAGGAATTATTGGTGGCCAGGAGTTACAAGGGATGTGGGAAGATACATAGAAGGATGCGATTTATGCCAAAGGATGAAAAATAAGACAGAAGAATTGGTGGGAAATTGAAGTTGAGTAAAGTGCCAGAGAAGCCATGGACATACTTAATGGTAGACTTTATTATGAAGTTACCAGTGGTAGCTGAGAAGAATGCTATCTTAGTGGTCTGTGATAAGTTGTCCAAAATGACATATTTCATAGCAACCACAGAAGGGATATCAGCAGAAGGACTAGTGAGATTGTTTAGGGACAATATATGGAAGTTGCATGGACTACCAGAGAGTATAGTGTCAGACAGAGGACTCCAGTTTGTGGCAGAGTTAACAAAGGAGTTGAACAGGATGTTGGAAATAGAGACAAGACTGTTAACAGCATTCCACCCACAAACAGATGGGCAAACAGAAAGAATAAACCAAGAATTATAACAATATCTTTGGTTCTTCATGGAACACAGATAGAAAGATTGGCTGGAATGGTTGGTGTCAGCTGAGTTTGTGGTAAATAATAAAATTCATATGGCAACTAAGGCATCACCTTTCATGGTAAATTATGGAAGAGAATTAAGGATGGGAGGAGACATTAGAAAGAAGGGGAAGATAGAAAGTGCAACAGAATTTGTAGAGGGAATGAAGAAGGTACATGAGGAGGCAGGAGCAGCATTAAAAAAGATGCAAGAAGAGATGAAAAGGTATGTGGATCGAAGTAGAAAGGAAATAGAAGAATGAAAGAAAGGAGACAGAGTAATGCTAAGTATAAAGGACTTAGTATTCAAAGAAAGACCTGCATGTAAGCTGACAGAGAGATATGTAGGGCCATACATGATAAAAGAAGTAGTATCATTGAATGTGGTAAAATTATGATTACCAAGTTTGATGAGAATTCATCTGGTAGTAAATGTGAGCCAGATAGTTCAGTATAAAGAACAGGTGAAGGGATGGAAGAAGAAAGAAGAAAAACTAGTAGAAGTTAAAGGAATGGAAGAATGGGAGGTGGAAAGAATTTTGAATAAAAGGAAAATAAGGGGAGTAGAAAAATATTTAGTATGATGGAAAGGATTTACAGCAGAGGGGGATATATGAGAAAGGAGAGAAGATCTAGAAAATGCAAAAAAAGTGTTAGCAGAATTTAAAGGAAGAATGGAGGTGGAAGTATGAAGACAGGAAAAGATGGATAGAGTGGAAGAATGAGACTTTAGAAGGGGAGAGCTACCAGAGAAGTTCACAGCAAGAATATTATACAGGTGGAATGACAGGAAGTTTGAAGAGGAATATTTAAAGAAACTAGAAAGGAATTGGAGAAGATGGAAGACAGTTTCTCCAGAGGAGAAACCTTAAGAGGGAGATAATGTCAAGTTCACAAATGGTGAACTTAGTTGTTCTCTATTTTATTCTCATTTTCATTTTCATTTTATTTTATTTTCTTATTTTTCTATTTTCAGAACATAGGGTTAGTGACAGTCATGAGTCACAAGATGCAGAGAATGAAGTAGAAGGTTCTAGAACAAATGATATTATACAACATGGATACCACATATTAACCTCATATTCTATATATAGTCATTTAGGGTAGGGTGCATAGTAGTGAGCACAGACCAATTGTAGTAGTATATAAGGTAGACTAGTTTGTAAAGAGATCTCTATTGAGTTCTCTTGTATCACTCCTATATAAGAGTTATTCTTTTGTTCCACTCTTAGAACTTAAGACTATAATACATATGCCCTAACATCATCCTTCTAGCACTTTCTCTCAAAGTCTAGACTTATGACCTCATATCATGTGACATGTCATGTGACTGCAGTCATGTGCCTTTTCATTATTAAAGAAAAATATTAGTGTCCAAGCATATTATAATACCTATAGATATTAAAAAGTTTAAGAACAACTATGACAAAAATATAAAACCTAGATATTTTAATTCAAGCATATATGGGCATATGGCAAAAAATTACTAAAAGTCAAAAAAAGAGAAAGAGAAAGAGACTGGGAAATACTACAAATATAACAAAGTAGAACACTGTTAAGCACAGTTTATACCAGAGGTGAAAGTCTACAAGATAGACTCAGAGTTGTGCAGACTTGTGGAATGATCTTGGCTTCAGCTTATATGCTGCACCATCTGTTTGCCACATGGTTGCAACTTCAGATAATAGGGAGAAGTCTGAAAGGGGAGTGAGTATTGATTTGGTGTGTCGCCGTTGAATACCAGAGATCAAGTTCAATAAGAAGTTATCTTCATTGATTATCAGACTAGTGAATTACAGTGTAACTACTAATCTTATATACAAATAGATATTGTAGGAGATGCTCAGGATTTCAGTGATAAAGCCCCTATTACTCTGAGCAGAGGTTTCAGTGTTGAGATACTGACAGGAGTAACTCTGTCATGGAAGACCAAGTCAAATAAGAGTATCTCTGTCATAGAAGACAGAATACCCAGATAGTTGTAGCACCACCTTAAGGCATGTTGCAAGAAAGGTGGCCATCATGGAAGGCAAGCTTTAATTTGTTGGCAAGAAATATACTGTGGAGATATGTTTTCTGGACAAATAGACTTAGCATATAACAAACACTTAGCAAAGGACTGTAGAATAAAGTAAAAGATAAAGAACAAGAGTATACAAAAGAACTTATATAATAAAGATAATGACAAAGAAGAGTGTTTTATCAGAGGTTCAGAGTAGATATAGTATGACAAACTTCTACACATAATAAATTCCTTAATTGATATGTCATTCCTCAACAAAGAGATAATAAAAAAAGGAAACTCAACATATACACAAATGTCAAGATATCAAATAGGAAGAAATTATAGCTAAAAACATTGGTTGATTCAGGATGTACCCACACAGAAATCAACAAACAACTAGTGAAAGAAATAACAAGATTTACACCACTGGAATTGGAAATTAATGGATATATGAAAAGGATCAATGTAGTAGTCACAGACTTAAACAGCATGAACATGTTCCCAAGATATGACTCATTAGTTAAACACAATCCAGAAGTAAATTGAGGCAAAGAAACAATATAGTTTACATAATGCTCAAATAAATATAGGATACAACATCAGAATATTTCATTTACATCAAGGACATAAAGACTACAACTAACAGAAGATAGACAAAGAACAATAGGAGATTAGCAAGGAACCAGATCCAATAAATTCAGAAGATTTACCAGAATATATTTAACTATTCACACATCTGTTTAACAAAAAGAAATTCAAAAAATTACTAGAATGAAGAGAATGGAATCACAAAATCAATCTACTAAAAAATGTGCTAAAGAAACTAAATGCTAAAGTCTATGCAATGACAGTCAAGAAAAACAAAGTGTTGAATCAATAGTTGGAAAAACAACTCAAAGCAGGACTAATAGTGGAATCAAGCTCAAGATTTGCAGCACCATATTTCTACATTCCAAACAAGAACAGATCACTATGACTAGTACAGAACAATTGGAAGTTGAACTAGTATATGATAAAAAACAAAACACTATTACTCTTAATTGGAGAAGTAATTAACAAGTTCAAAAACATCGAATACTTTAACAAACTGGACCTTATCTGGGAATACAATGATATACAAATCAAAGAAGGCAATAAATGGAAAGTGGCATTTTTGAAAAAAGGACTACTTGAGCCAAAAGTAATATACTTATGGTTATGCAATTTACTAGAAACACTTCAATAGATGATAAATAGTATTTTCCAAGAACTCTTATATAAAGAAGTATTAGCCAATCATATGAATAACTTTGTTATACCTGCTAAGACCAAAAAAGAACTTGAAGAAGAAGATAGCAAAGAAACACAATCTTTGCTTTAAACAGTTAAAGTGTGACTTTAATGCCAAAGAAATACCTATTCTAGAGATAGTAGTTAGATGAGGAGAAGTACAAATAGAAAACAATAAAGTTAAGACAATCAAAGAATGGAAGATACCCACAAAAATAAAAGAAGTAGAAAGTTTCTTAGGGTTTGCAAATTTCTACAGAAGCTTTATCAAAAACTTCAGTTATATAGAAAAACCTCTCAACAAACTTAAAGAAAAAAAAGAATGGAAATGGGAAGATAAACACCAAAAGACATTTAAAAAGTTGAAAAACAAGATTATAAGTCAACTTGTACTCACTCTACTTAAAAGAGAAGAAAAATTCAGAGTGGAAACAAACATATCAGAACATACTATTAGAAAAGTTTTATCTCAAATACAGGAAGAAAAATGGAAACTGATTACATTCTTATTAAGAACAATACAAGCAGCTAAAAAGAACTACAAGATATACAACAAAGAACTCCTAGATATAGTGTTGTGGCAACCACTAGTCACAAAGACCAATAGAAACACAAATAATAAATCTCAAAGGCAGATATCATTGTGGGAATCACAAGAAAATTTAACAAGAAGTCTCTGCTGCATTCCTATACTATTTATACAAAAGTTTTATGGTCTGTGCTAGCAATAAATAACCCTACCCTAATGTCCATACTTTCACCATGCTTCATTCTTATGTCTTCAATATGGACACTATGCTGTATATATATGCCTTGACATCATTTTTCTAGTCTCTTCTCCCAAAGTCTAGGCCTATGACCTCACATCATGTGACATGTCATGTGACCACAGTCATGTGCCTATTCATCATCAGAAATCAAAAGAAAAGAAATATTAAATCAAGGAAAATAGATAAAAGAAAAAGAAAAATATTAGTATTCAAGTACACTATAATATATAGTGGAAGCTTTGACAAAATGAAGACAATATATACTAGATGCTATAAAAAAGTTTGAAGTCTGAACAGATTACAAAAATCTCAAATACTTTAGAGAACTATACAAACTCAATAAATAACAAGCAAGATAGTATTTCAAGTTACAAGATTATGATTTCATTTCATAACATATTCTAGGAAAGACAAATATAAGAGCAGTTATTTTGTTGAGAAAGAATCAAGTAGATACCAAGAATAATGACAAAGATATCAAAATGCTTAAAAACAAGCTATAAGTATGAAGAATTAACATAGAAGTAGAAATAGCAATTTTTTCAGAGAAAACCAACTAGTAGAAGAAACCACATTATTGGATAAAATCTGGAAAAATAACATTAGAGAATAAGAAGTGTAAAAAGAGTTAGAAAAAGTAGATAGACAAACATGGAAGAACAATGGAGTAGTCTACATGAAATAAAAGATATATGTTCCAAACAACTTGTTATGACCTTAAGCTAGAGCTTAGGTTGTACTTAGACAAAGACTTGAGAAGAAGGTAAGGGGTATTATAAGTGGTAAAGTATAAGGATACAGGAAAGTATCTATGCTATATATGGTTCATAAGGAAATAATATGTAGTCTATGAAGTTAATGAGTCATACAACATGAGGAGACATTGAGGATGAAGCAAGGCTAGAGCACCTACTATATGAGGCACTGACTGAGATTACTTTAGTGCAGCCAATTGTATTGTCATACCCTGAACCTCTCTTCATAATGCATCCTTGAGGCATTGATTGTAACAATACCCTGTTTTCAGCTTTCATGTTCTCATGAATCAGACCAATACCTCTAGTTCTCCTACTATGTAAGTTGCAACCATTTTCTTGTTAGGACTGATGATAACCTGTTTTTGATTGTCGATTGCAATAAAAAACAGTTCATATGGTAGTCTCTCTTAGAACATTTGAATAGAATATCCATTCCTTGATATTTCCCTATTGTGTTTGTTATCCACCAGTGCTGTTGCTACTTCTTTCCAGAAGTTGGAATCTTGTTCTCCCCTTGATCAAAGTGATTGGTAGTGTGATAGTGGTCAGAAAATCCTTGTTTGAGTGGGAAACTTGATGAACTTCATATATTTTAAGAGGTTGTCAATTTCTTTGTCAATAAAACTTGAACTTTCTGTTAAAATTGACTCCAAGACTTCATATGGTTTGAATCTCCCAAATGTTCTTGTTCATATAGCTATTGTCTCTTTCTTTATATCTGTCCAACTCATTGGCCAACATCCTTTGTACTTGAAATGCTCACTCCTCTATATTGCTTTGAACTAAGAACTTTAAGTCTTCTGAGATTCCAGATATGTTGGTGGCATTTGTTGTTTGGTTATTGATGCTCATCCATAAGATAGCTTCTTTCATCTCTGTCATTACTATGTTTGCTTCTCCTACTAACTTCTTCATATCCTTTATCATCCTCTGTACATCAATTATTGTTTCAATTCCTTTCAGCATCTTGTGATATGTTCTTGTCCAGTCCTCTCGTTCTCTCTTCATTACTTGAGCTTGATCCATATTGTTCAATCGTCTGGAGATATATAGGTTTGGGGAGCCAGGTGCAGTAGTATAGTTGTTGTTGATGGAAATTTGAGAAGATATTTGCTTTAAACTGTCGAAATGGGATTTTACTCCTCTTCTTTATAGCTTTTGACTTGAATACCTTGCCCAATAGTCTTTAATTGCCTTCTTTGCATAAGGCAACCCCATTTCTGCTATCCATTGGTCATGTTTGTCTCTGTAGCCCTTCCAATACACCAAGTATTGCATTCCTCTTCTATGTTTCCTGTGCTTCCTGACTTCTTCTACTTTGTATTCCTCTTCTTCATTAATAATCATTGGTGGTGGTACTGGTTTCTTGTGCTGCCCTTTAAACTTTGGCTCCACACATTGTGTCAGCAGGTCTTTGTTAAATATGTTATGAATTGCCCATTCTTCCAAAAGTCCCAGTTAAAATGCTCCCAAACCAATATCCTTTGAGATTTTAAAAGGTCTGTATCTTTTATTGTCCAACTTCTTTGAGAGTCAATTCAATTGGATATTCTTGTTTTTGAGCCACACATTGTCTCCAACCTTTAGTCCTTGAGAATTCTACCTTTTCTTGTCAAATTATTCTTTTATGTTCTTCTGAGCTTCTTCTATTGTCTTTGTCACCTGTTTCCAATCTTTTTGTATCCTTGTGAGGAACTCTTCTACTCTTGAAATCTCTGTCTGTACCACAAGGTTGCCTTTCCATAAATGTCTTCCAAAGTTTAGCTCAAACAGCATTCTTCCTGTTGCTATATATTTTTTGTCATTGTACTGGAATTCCACTACTACTAGCCAGTCCATCCAGTTATCTTGTTGGTAATTCACATAGTTGTTGTGGCAACCACTTATCACAAAGGACAAATGATCTCACTAACGAGTAAACCTCAAAGTAGAAGTATAATGTGGGATTTCACAAGAGAACTCGACAAGGAGCCTCTTCTTAATTAGAGTCCTATTTATACAAAG
>Ga0157358_1000307_pt1 | contig 19664 bp, 12 predicted proteins | sample AttcapACBM2_FD_111484 | JGI IMG/M metagenome (GOLD analysis project Ga0157358, IMG submission 111484) | Fungus gardens microbial communities from leaf cutter ant in Botucatu, State of São Paulo, Brazil - Atta capiguara ACBM2 | ecosystem: Host-associated > Fungi > Mycelium > Unclassified ... | reverse complement strand
TTCCAGCACGATCACGCCGCCCGGATAAGCCGGATTCTTCTGCACGCCGACCGGGATAGACTGATATTGCGTGGTGTGGCGCTCGCCGTGCCAGGTGGTGAGCGTCAACCGATCGTTATCGCTCATTTCACGCTGATAGCGCAGGCCCAGCTGCGTCTGGTCGAGGCTCTTACGGGTATTAAATGCCTCGCCGCGCGGCGACTGGCGAGGATTGGCTTTCCACTCGTCGCGGGTCAGGCCGCCCGGATCGTTGGCATCCACCGAAACGCTGTTGAACATCAGCGTCAGCGTGCTGACATCATCAATTCGCACGCCGATTTTGCCGTTGCCCAGGCTTTTCTGCGTCCCGCTCTGGTCACGGAAACCATGCGTGGTAAAACGCGACCCGGAAATCATATAGTTGACGTCACCCGCGTGCGTTCCGTCGCCGGTTGCGCCGCTCGCCTTAACGCTGTTGCGCCAGCTGCCGTAGCTGCCGTAATAAGTTCCTGCGGTTAACGTTGTTGGCTGGCTGCCGGTTTCACTGTCAATATTCACCACGCCGCCGGAAGCATTGCCGTAAAGGGCGGAGTAAGGCCCGCGCAGAACGTCGACTTTATCAACTGAATTGATATCAATATTGGAGGTCTGGCCCTGCCCGTCCGGCATGGTTGAGGGAATGCCATCAACGTAAACCCGCACGCCGCGCACGCCGTACATGGAACGACTCCCAAAACCGCGAATGGAAAGCTGAAGATCCTGAGCGTAGTTCTGTCGATTTTGAACCTGCAGACCGGGCACGTTGCCCAGCGTTTCTGACAGATTGACCTGTGGCGTATTACTGCGCAATTGCTGACCACTGACCACGCTGACGGCTGCTGGCGTATCCAGTTCAGACAATCCGCTGCGCTGTTTGATAACCATCAGCGAGCTCTCCGGCTGGGAGACCGTGTTCTTCTGCGCGCTGGCAGGTTGTGCATGGCTGGTCGCGGGCTGGAGCAGCACCAGCGGCGTCATTAAAAGAGCAGATTTTCTGTTCACAGGATTAGAATGGGTTCAGTTGATCAATTTGTTGCCAGAATGCATGCAGCCTGACGCCCGATAAAACTTTTCGGCTGGCTCGACAAGCGGCCAGCGCAGAAAAAGTATACAAGCTGTTTCAAAACTTGCCCGCCCTCCCCTGCCAAACGGGGGAGTCGCGGCCTGGCCCCGCGCAAACGGCTGCGCACCGGCTCAGAATAAGATGAAAGTATCAAAAACGTGAGGATTGTAGCATTCAATAAACTGTTTGCGAACCGTTGTTAACGATTTGGCTGAACTGATTCAGCCATAAGCCACAAAATGATAATACGTTTGTTACAAGCGCGCACGACGCGGCTTTCCCCCTCTTTTTATCCGGTTTTACGCTTTTGCGCGAAGGAGGCGAAGCGGAGACTATACTTAGGCCATTATCCGTTTTTAAGGGAATACCATGCGCTGGCCGGACCCACTGAAACTCTCCGTTCATCTCTGTACGATAGCGCTGCTGATTGCGGCCCCGCTCCTGCTGTCTGCCTGCTCGTCCGGCAACAGCGGCATGGTTTGTGAAGGCAAAGTCAATACGCTGAGCGGCCAGTCGCTGGGCAATACCGAAGGTAAAATTATCGATCGCTTTACCTCTTTCCACGTCAGTATGGACAAGCTGAAGCTTGAGAGCGGTGAGCTTTACTCCAGCGACCCGCAGCAATATATTCCTTCTGCCGTGACTAAAGAGGGCTGGCTGGCACAGCGGCTTTCCGATACTCGCTTTAGCGTGATTAACTCGCAGCAGGACAGAATGATCACTTTCAGCTGTCCGGCGCGTGCCCTTTGAAGACGCAAAACGCGTCTTATTTTGAGTACCAAGGACCTGAAATGATCGTCAGTGAGATAGCAAATCGACAAACCTTTTTTGGCCGCGGCAGCCTGAACAAGCTGGTGCCGCTGCTGAGCATGGATGTGCAGCCGACGCTGCTGTTCTGCGCAAACTCGTTTTTACAAGGGGAAGCCTGGCAAAAAATAAAGGCTGAGGTGGAGCCGCTGCTGCTCGGAATTGAAGTGGTACGCCATGAGGCCTCACCTGAAGAAATCGACGACTGGGTGGCGCGCTGGCGAGATCGGGCTGCCCGAGTGGTGGCTATCGGCGGCGGCAGCGTGCTGGATGCGGCTAAAGCCTTCGCCGCCGTGAGCCAGCATCCCTTAACTACCCTGCGCTATCTGGAAAAGGTGGGCGATACGCCAATAAGCGGTGCCACTCTGCCCGTGATTGCCGTGCCGACTACGGCCGGGACTGGCAGCGAAGCGACGCAAAATGCCGTGGTCACCGATAAAACGGGTAGCAAGGTTAAAGCCTCTTTACGTCACGCCAGTTTTGTCCCGCCGATAGCGATACTCGATCCCGATCTGCTGCGTGGTGCGCCAGATCGCGTGCTGGCCTGCTGCGCTATTGATGCTTTCACCCATCTTTTTGAAGCTTATCTTTCCGCCAAAGGCAATCTGTTCAGCCGTCATGCGGCCCTGAGCGGCCTGCGTGCTTTTGTTGGCGCATGGCCTTATCTGAACGATCCTGGCGAGCAGGGAGAGTTGGCCCGCGAACAGATGCTTATCGCGTCCTGGCAGGGCGGCCAGAGCCTGAGTATGGCCGGGCTGGGCGTGATCCACGGTATCGCAGGCGAGCTGGGAGCGATCAAAGATTATCATCACGGTGAAGTGTGTGGACGTCTGCTGCTGCCCTTCCTGCAGCTGCTGAACGACAGCGAAGATGCCCGGCAGCAAAAGCTGATGGATGAACTGGCCGTCGCGCTTTTTCCTGGTTTTACGCTGCCGCCTGCGCGTATGCTTGCCTCATGGCTACAGGATAAAGCCATCACGCCTTTCTGGTTAGATCCTCCCCCGCTCACCGCAGCGGAGGCAGACTGGATCCTGGCCCGTGCTAACAGTAAAAACGCACTGATTGATTACAATCAGGCGCAGCTGCGCTTTATGTTAGAGCAGGCATTCCATATTGCCTGACCGCTTGTCGGTTCACGCTTTGCCGCCCGCGCCCAGCGGATGCGGTAAAGCGCGTTAGCTTTCTGCCGGTAAAGCGTAAATTATGCGTTAAACCCCTGCTTCTTAAGACTGGTGGGATTGTTAAGCCTCTGCCTGTCCTCCAGATTAACGCCATTGACCAGAAAACTTCGGAGCTGCAAGGAAATGAACATGAAGAAGTCAGGCGTTATTGCTCTCTCCGCACTATTGTTTGCCACCAGCCTGAGCACCTTTGCCGAGGGGCCAGATGGCCCGCCACCGGTTAAGCATGCACAGCAGCACGGCAACCCACAGCACGGTATCCCGCAGCCAGACCAGCATCGCGCGCCTCAGCACCAGCCCCACCCGGACGAGCACCCTCAGAGGCCGCATCAGGAATTTCGTAAGGGGCGTCCGCTACCGGAAAAATATCGTGACGAAGGTTATCAGGTGAACGACTGGCACAACCGAGGTCTGAAAGCGCCACCGGCAGGCCATCGCTGGCAAAACATTGACGGCCACTACGTGCTGATTGCTGTCGCAACGGGCGTGATTACGTCAGTGATTACACATCACTAACGGCATCATTTTCGCTTTTCAGGACGATAAAGTGGCAGCATGGCTGTCCCCGGTGGGACAGCTTTTTTTTGCGCTTCCGGTAAGTAATAAAGAAGAGAGTAAATTAAAATCACGATATTGATAAATCCTTAAAAATTAAAAAAGCAGTCTCGCGATGCCCAGCATTACATCCGAAACAAGAAATAACGGGCATTTAATGATTAGTTTGCATATTAATTGCGGCATAAATCATTTAAAAATACCGCAATCGGCATTGCCGGCTTGCGAATAATCTGCGACACCGTCCTCTGAGGGAAAACAATTCAACATTTCACAAATTAATCTGCAGCAAACACAGAAGGAAGTTAACAGAATGACTCTTTTTAATAAAATAAAAACCCGTCTGAATCTGAATTCAAACCCGCGAAACTAAACATGACCTAAACAGACACCGTTAAAGATAATGATGTTATGTAATAATAAAAATGAAAAAAATTACCACGAATGATTTTTTTATATAAAAAAAACCACAAGCAATTGATATAGAAGAATTTATTTTTTATACCCCCAAAATGAAACCGATCAATAAGCCAACATTAATAGCCAATACCTATCAATAAATCCAACTTGATCGTTTTTATCAAATTCATCATCCCCCAAAAATAGACTATTTTACCTGGCAGAAAAGGATGTCAGCCGAAATCTATTTTGAAAGATTTAAAGAGAAAGTGTTGCATTCATCTATTGAGATTGAAAAATGATAAATTTACCGCCCCCGCCACTGGCTAAAATAGCCAGTTTTATGACGTTATTTACCGTACTGGCAGTCTCTGCCTCACCTTCAATAGGGATTGGCAGTATGTATGATGTATTAACATCCGGCACACAGAGCATGACGAAAAGAATTTATAATTCAGGTGACTCTACTGCATTTGTTCGCGTAGATATTCTTGAAATCGATCCCGCTGCAAAAAAGAGTAATCAGGAATCGCCACAAAAAGAAAACCAGGGTAACAGGTTGGAAAAGGATCGTCTGATCGTGACGCCGCTACGGCTGATTATTCCCCCGAATGGATTTCAGTCTGTACGCCTTTTATGGCCAGGTGAACGTAGCCACGAGCGCTATTTTCGCCTGCGCTTTACGCCGGTTATGCCGACGGTAAACGATGGCTTTGGCCTGGATGAGAAATCCGTTGATAAATACAAAAAAGAGACGCTGCATGCGGGTGTAAACATATTAACCGGCTACGGAAGTATATTGATAGTCCAGCCAGATACGCCTTATTTCAATACAGAGACAGAGGAAAAGAAACAGGGGGATATTACTGTTATCAATAAAGGAAATGCCACGGTTTCACTTGATGAAATACGTTATTGCAAATCAGGTAATACTGACTGTAGCGCTACCTCCAGGGAGTTTTTATTACCCGGTCGCAGTTATACGATAACGAAGAAAGCCGACTATAAAATAAATTATACCCTTATTGAAGGGGAAAGTAAGAAAACCATAACCTATTGACATTGACCTGATGTGATTTTTTATAAAGGAGAAATTTGCATGGAAAATACCGTTATCAAAAAAACGCTGGCCGTTGCCGTGCTATCAATAGCTTCTCTGGGGTCTGCTTCTTTGCAGGCTGCCGAAGCGCAAAATTATAGCATTGACCTGCAGGCAAATATCCCTGCTGAAAATTTCTACGTACTGCCCGTTGAAAGCGGCTGGATTAATCAGGTCCAGGACATGAACTACGATATCATCACCAAACGTATTCAGCCTTTACAAAAAAGCTTTCAGTTCAAAAACACGTCTGGCGGAATTCAGGCCACGCTGACCAATACCGATTCTACCGGCAAGGCGCTGCTCTCAAACGGCGCGACCACCATTCCGCTGGCCGTAACGTTTAATGACGTCGCCTTAAATAATACCCCAAAGGCCGTAGTGACAGCGGCGGCTGCGAAAGACGGCGGTCGTGCCACGCTGCGCATTGCCCAGGAAAGCAGTGCGGCCCTGACGGCTACAGGTTTATTTACCGGCCAGGTGGCCATGGTTTTTGAACCTATTATTACGCCACCAAACTCCTGATCCTCCCGCTATCCATTTGACCGGAGAAACCGCCGTCGCAAACGGCGGTATTTTAATAATGAAACATTCCTTATTATGGTTAGCAATGCTGCCAGCAATGGCCCCGGCCGCTGATATGACGCTGGCCGCCAGCATGAGGGGGCTGCCTGATGATTTCAAAAACTATTTTTATAATGCTGAAGTTATAGTCAGGGTTGATCTTAATGACCGCCCGCTTTTCGATGCCGCCATGCTGCTTAAAGAAAATGGCGATGTTCAGCTTAATCGCATTATCGACAATGCCTCCGAATTCAATCAGGAAGTTCAGGAACGCTGGGTTTCTGTACTAAGGAAAGGCATTACCACCGGCAAGTGTTCAACTCGTTGCCCTTTCGGCTTAATGGCTGCGCAATATCGCCTGGACAGCTCTGTCCTGAAAATTTATACCGCGAAATATGAGACGGAGCAGACAAAGGGCGTTTTTATCGAACTGCCGAATAATTTGCCCGGCGGTTTCATTATGTATAATGATTTTTCAGCCACCAGCACCTCCTCTTCCACGCAAAGCTGGGGAATTAATTCCGCCATAACTTCCTCGCTGGCTGGCTGGACGCAAAAAGCTTCTTTTCAGTCATCCGGCAATAATGGCCGCTACAGCTATAACAACACTAATTTATACGACCTCTACACCCAGAAAGAGCTGGCGGGCAGCTTTATGCGTTTTGGGCTGTTTTCTCCGGATGCGGACCAGGGCAACGTCCAGTCCACGGGCTTCGGTTTTGATTCCGTAGTCGGTGCGATGTGGGGAACATCTGATGCCTTACGGGAAAACAGCGATAGCGTCAGCACATGGCCGGTTTACATTACGGGCCGCAATCAGTCGATTGCCGAAGTGTATCGCGATGGCAGACTTATTCACACTCAGCAGCTTCAGGCTGGTGTACAGCCACTGGATACGCGCCGCCTGCCCGGCGGCATCTACGATATCACCGTTCGTATTATTGAAAACGGGCAGACGGTAGATACGCAAACCGCACAGATCTATAAGCCGCAGGGCTGGAGCGATCCCGAGCGCCGCTGGCGTATGAACCTGTGGAGCGGGCAGCGCAGGCTGGTCGGTTCCGGCACGGCGCGCTATCAGCAAGACACGCCTTTTGCTGTCGGCGGCAGTCTGGACGTGCTGGCTCATCCACGCGCCGTGCTTGGCCTCAGCGGCCAGGCGACGGAAAAAGAACACCAGCTCAGAACCCGGGCAAACATCACGCTTTCGCCAAAAGATACGTTATTTGCTGAATATAGCTTCGGTAATGACGATTACCGCGCGAACCGGAGCGCTGATATCCGCTATTTCCGTCAAATTTTGCCGGGCAGCAGCGGCAATGTTTTCTGGCGTTCGACCACCACCGATATTTACGGTCACCGCACAACCTCCCGCCAGTCTGGCGATACCTGGGGAACCTCCCTTTCGCTACGGCTTCCCTGGTCCTCTTTCTTAATTCTTAACGGGCAGTATATGGATACCGCCTGGCGAAAAGGGGTGGGTGCCGATGCCGCAGTGAATACGCGCCTGAAGCTGATCGAGCGTGACGTTAATATACGAGTAAGCGCCTACGAGCGACCCGGCTTTAACAACGACAGTCGGGATCGAGGCGTGACGCTTGGCATCAGCTTTTCTCTGGCCCCTTCGCAACGCCATCTCGTTTCTGCTGAGCTGGGGATGAACGAAAGCGAAAGTTATTCCAGCATGAATTATCAGTGGCAGGCGGAACAAAACAACAGTATCCGCTGGCTGGGAACAGGCGTCTCGCACAGCGCCAGTAATACCGTCCTGAGCGGGAACGGTGCGGTAGATACTCGTTATCTCAGCAGTGATTTCTATGCGCAGCACAGTATCCGCGACGGTAATAATACCGCCGGTATTAACCTTAGTCAGGTACTGCTTTTCGGCGGCGGGCATTTGGCCTCTACAAACGGCAGCAATAACCGCAGCCTTTCTTCAGCCGTTATCGTGGATGTGGAATCAGAGGATAAAAATATCGGTATCGTCGCTTCAGGCAAAATGGCGGAAACCACGCTGCAGCCCGGAAGAAATATTGTGTCAGCCGAAAGCTGGAAGAAAGATACCCTGCAGTTCAGCGCGAAAGGCGGCAGCAGCGTGCAAATCGTTCCGGAACGTCAGAATCTGCAAATGAATCGCGGCAGCGTGCAGTACATCAGAGTAAAGGCAGTAAAAACGGTCACGCTGGTGGCGATGCTGCAGGATGAAAGCGGCACGATGCTGAAAAACCGCGCCGTGACGAGTGATGTTGCAAACGGGGTTATCAATGCCGAAGGCGTACTAACGCTGGATATGAGTACGCACAATGGCAAGCTGACGGTGCAGGCCGAAAATCATCAGGCGACCTTAAGCTGCGCAATCCCGCCGGTTCAGGATGCAACTCAGCGCGTGCGGTTTATTGACGCCATTCATTGCCGTACGGCAGGAGATAAATAATGGTCAGTTTATTACGCATGGCGGCCATGCTGCTGCTATTGAGCAGTGCGGCGCCGAATGCGTCAACCATGGACATTACCGCCAGTTTTTCGCCATCGATGAGTGATCCCGAAAATAATACTTTCACTAATACCACGCCGCAGAGTGGGTTTTGTGGAAAGTGGCCGCAATACTGTCCTGCAAATACGTTTAGTATCGGATTGCCGATTACGACGACAATAAGTAAACCTATTACAGCTCATAACGACCCACATGAGGGCGTTTTTTTCGGTTTGCCGGGAAAAAAACGTGAAGTTATGGTTACTGATATAAATTCTGGAGAGAAGCATCCAGTCACTTTTACTATCACAAATTTTTCTGCGATAGCGCATTTTCCAAATGACCAGGGGCAGAAAGCGTGGGATACAGATGATGGAACCCTCGGGTCTCCTTCTTCTTCTTCCTCTTGCTCAAGAAGGGCAAATCCCGCAGGGGGTCGAACTATTTTTTCATTTGTGTGGAACGTCCCCGCTGAGGATGTTGCATGTTATGCAACAAGCGCTATAGACAGAACGGAGCCAACCGCTTTTGATGGGCTTAGTATAGGTTATAATTTAATTACCCCTAATCCGCTGATAATGGGGAGTGGCACCTATACCGGGGTATTATCGTTAAGCGTTGGCCCCGGCGGCGATTTTGATTTTGGTAATAATTATCAGGCCAGTGACACCAATCTGACTATTAATTTTACCCTGTCCGTTAACCATGAATTGAAATTAACCACCAGCCCGGAAGATCGCCAGGTCACGCTACAGCCCTGTGCGTCTGGCAGAGTTTGTACGGAAGAAGAAGGCAAAGCTAACTGGGAGCGCTCAACGGTCACGCGCATTGCGCCACAGCTTACCGGACGGAGCCATTTTACCCTTTCCAGTTCCGGCGCTTTTACGGTGTTTTTGCAGTGTGACCAGCAGATTGGCCAGGATTGCGCGCTACAAAGCGAACATTCCGCGAAGCAGGTGCCGGTACAGGCGCTGCTGACGCTGCCGACCACTATCGTCGATCAACATACTGGCTCAACAGTGATACAGAAAAAGATTCGGGTGGGCAAAGATACTGTGCAGAATGTGTTTAATACCACGCAGTTTGGCCAGGACAGAAAAGGCAGCATCGATTTTGTCATTGCGCAAAAGGATGTGGAAAACATGCTGAAAACGCGGCCTGATAACTATAAGGGCACGATGACGGTCATCTTCGATCCGCAAATTTACTGATCGTCCCCGGCAACGCGATTTATCGGTCAGGAGAAAGCCCGCCCGACATAAAATGCCCTGAAATAAGGCTTCCGCTACAGCAGACGTGGAATGCCGATATCCCAAGATATCGGCAGAGCGGCAATTAATGGAAGGCGTTGTTCAACAAAATGGAGGTAATGACGCCTGTCGCAGCGGCAATCAGCACATAGTTGCCGTCAATACAGGCCCAGCGTTCGCCACGTGGAGGCTCATGCAGGCCGCGAGCGTGCCAGTCGTTTACGCGATAATCATCGCCCCGGAAACGAGGCGGCAGCGGCTGGCCGCGATGAAATTCATGCCCCTGCCAGGCGAAACGGTCGCGCTCTTCAAAATGGCGATGGGGAGCGTACCCTTCGTGACCACGTGGGCCATGGTCATGACCGCTACGTCCTTCACGATCGCCCGGCCCGCCGCGTCCTTCACGATCGCCCTGATGATGCCACTCTTGTCCCGGAGGGCCTTCAGCCTGCGTAACGGTTGAGAACAGCGAGCCTGCTGAAAATACGGTAATCAACAGCGCCAGGGTCGTTTTTTTCATGGTGATATCCTCAATTTGCTCACGGCTTTTGTCGCACCGTTGAGGGATACTATCGTCGAACCCCGGCCTTAAAAATACCTCTCACCATCTTAAAAAGCCTGTTATTACCGTATTTTACCTCTTCCTGACCCTTTCTTAACACTGTGCATAAAATGTGGATCCGCCGTGCCAGATAATTTGCGTTAAGTCAGGCGGCGCGCTGGCTTTCGGCCAAAAATTCGGCCACCTCGTCCGCCTGCACGATAAAAGCATTCAGCGCTTCGCTAAAGCCTGCCGCGTCCAGCGAGGCCAGCAGCTGCTGGCTGCAAAGCCGCAGACTGTCGTCGCTGTCCATCGCCAGCCAGCAGCCGCGCATCGCATCCATCTCAAAGTTCAGTGCCAGCACCGTGCGCAGATGGCTTTCAGAAGCCCTCTTCAGGCTTTCCAGTCGACGGTGGAAAATGACGCAGTTGCTTTCCGGCGGCAGTTCAATAATGGCTATCTCTTGCCGGTTGCGCACCAGTGCGCAGACGCCGTTTTTCAGGCTCAGGCTGAGATTAAGGCGGCGACCATACCAGGCCAAAAAATGGTTAAGCTGCTCTGTTGCGTTCATGCGCACCTCCGTTAGCTTTTGAGTACAAAGTGTTGATCCTGTCCCTGACGCAGCGCGTCGGCCAGTTCAGTGGTGGCCTTAGCGATGTGCCCTTCCAGCGCGTAATTGACCGGTTTGTCCTGATCTTCGCCATAGCTGAAGCTGATTTTGCCTAGATTACGCTTCATAGAAACCGATGCGCTGTTAGAGCCGCCCAGCAGAAAAGCGGGGGTGGCGAAGCCGTCGGTTTTAACCTGGGATTTCGTGAAGGCGACAGACTTAAGCCGCAGATTGTCGCGGTTGGTTAACTCGGCGCGCATCTCCTCCGGGCTGTTGCCTCGATCCAGCCAGCGCTTCTCGAGGCTTTCCCGCACCTCGTCTTTTAGCTCCAGCGTGACGGTCGCCTCGGTGCTGACATTGTCCTGTAGCGCCGCAATCAGGGTTTGCAGCTGGTGATCGTCTTTCATCAGCTCGCGCATCTTGTTGGCGTTGCTGGCGTTAAGACTGCCATCGAGCAGGTGCGAGAGCTGGTGCCACAGCCCGTTGCTGTCCACCTTGCTCAGGTTTGCGTAAGTTGTCTGGTATTCGCCCCCCTGTAACAGTTTCAGCCCCTGCTCCGCCGCGCTTTGCTGACGCAGATGCTTATCAAGATCACGTAGCGCGGCCTGCTGTTCGTTATTTTTCTCACGAAGATTTCGCGGTGAAAAATGGGCGTCCAGTTTGTCCAGTTTCTGTCGCGGCGTCAGCGGTGTTTCATCCTCTTTATCTTTTAACGAGGCGATAACGGCCGCCGTGGCCGGATCGCTGAATTTTTTCCCCAGCGTTTCCGCCAGCTTGTCGAGATGTACCGCTGCCAGCGGCCGGGCCGTTTTGGTTTCTATCGTCAGGCTCTGCTTTGTGCGGTTATCAATAGAGAGCTGCACGCTGGCGGCCGGCCCGGCGAACAGCGGCGTCCGTCCCGCTTCTCCCTTAATCAGCACGCCGGTTGGCAGAGCAAAGTTAACGCCCACGCTGGCTTTGTTCAGGCCGCGTGGACGGTTGTTACTGCGGCTGACGGTGCTGCTGCTCTCTTTCGTGGTTTCGCCTCTTTCGCGCGTGCCGGAAAGCACGTTGACGCCTGCATAAGCGCCGCCGCCTACGCGAAAACTGGCTGGTGTCTCCTTTTCATGCTTATTGGTCAACGGTACGCCTGCCGAGGCCAGCGCGGCGGCATTGGCATCCAGGCTGACGTTCAGCACGTCGCCATGCTTTACGCTGTGATTAATGCCTCGATTAAGCAGCGTCAGAGGGTCAAGTGTGCCCTGCGTCAATCCCTCAATAAAGGCGGGCAGTTCCGCCTCGGTAATATCGAAGCTAACGCTGTTTTGCTTTTTGACATCCAACGGCGTGGCGGAGACAACGCCACCCAACCGAACGGCGGGGGACAGATTACGCTGATGGTCAACTTCGACATCGTGCGCCGGATCTTTCATGTAGCCAGTCAGCAGGTTGTAGCCCAGACCGGTAAAGGCGGTTAATGCCCCGCCGCCGTCACGCCCAAAGCTGACCGTTACGCCGCCCTCGCCCCGCGTCAGGCTCATGCTGTAGCCGCGATCCAGACTGCCTCTGCCGCCCACGCCCGCAATGACCTGCGAACCGGGCAGCGTGCTGATGGTCGTTGCCGCACCATAAGCCCGGCTAAAAGAGAGGCTTTCGCCCTTTTCCATGTCCAGTACCGTGCCTTCCAGCCTGCGGGCAAGCAGCTGCTGATCCTCAGCCTGCATAACGGTGCGGGTGGTGACGTTCATCGCGTGGTTGGATTTTGTAAATGCCTTGGTCATGGATTTGATGGCGTCATAGTTGGCTTCCAGCCTGTCGTTTCCGGTAAATCCCTGGCCAGTCACCTGCTTAAGCGGATTGTTTTCCCACTCTTCATCACGAAGCTCGCGGAACTCCCGGCCCAACGCCTGCAACGCTTTTTCGCGAGTTTCGCCCGGTAAATCCAGCGCATGAGTGAGGCGCTTTGCTAAATCGTGCATTTTGACGTTGGTCAGGCCGTCGAGGATCAGGCGGGATTTCGTCAGCCCCATCGGATCATGCTTGTCGCGGTTCATCCCAGCCGGTATCGCGTCGGTGGGCTTTTGATGGGAAAGAGTGACGTCAGCCTCACCCATAGCTGCCAGAGCAAGCTGCGCGTGATTGCCTTTGCCGCTGGGATGCAGGGCATAAAGCTGTTGCAGCTTGTTCAGCAGATCGTCTTCCTGGCTGCTGGCCGGATTCAGGCTGCCGGTCAGTTTATCAAGCTGCCTGCCCGCGCGGCTCTGTCCGCCATAGTGCTGCTGCAGCAGTCCGGCCTGGTGCGCGGCGCTGTCCGCCAGCACCTGATTGAAGTCCTGCATTTCCTTGAACCAGCCGGGCAGTTCTTCCCGCACGGCCAGTGTTTTCAGCTTCAGGCTGAGCGGTTCTTCTGGTCTGCCCGTCGGCTGACGTTTAAGGTGTTGCGTCAGCGTGGCCATCTGCTGCGACTGCTGCTGATAGATCGCCGTTAATCCCTGACGGCCGCCATGAGCATGCTGTACAAGGTGGCCAAAGTTTTTCAGCGGGCGTGGTGTCTCCAGCGTGGGCCGAAACACAAAGGTGCTGAGCCGCGTGCGGAAAGGCGTATGGACTTTATGTCCATCGTGACCGGATTGCCCGAATGTGTTGACTTCGCGCTTATAGGTAAGGCCTGTTTTGCCCAGTTTAGCGTCGCGCGTCGCGGCGCTAAGGCGCTCGAAATGCCTGTCGGCATGATTTTCCACTTCGTGAGCGCCGGCGGAAATATCCGCTGACACCGGATGCCAGCCGTGTTCGTTTCGCGACAGCACCTGCTTATTGTCCATCTCCACCAGCAGCGAGCCTTTCTGGTTACCGAAAAATTTAACCGGCAGCGCGGTGGCGGACTCACCAAATTCGTCTTTCAACGGTGCAGGCAGCCGCTCTGCCTGCATCCCGGTCACTTTTCCATGCTGCCAACTTCCGGCTGGCAGGCTGAAGACCTTGCCCTTATCACTTAAAATAAACAGGCGGCTTTCCGGGCCGAGCACCATATCCTTAACCTGATGCTCAAGCGGCTCGCCAGGGAGGCGGATCAGGGCCGCGCTGGCCTGATTCATCGCCTGGCTTAACGCCGGACGTGAAAGCGTCTGCGGCAGCTGCTTGTGACGGCGGCTTTCCGTGTCAACGTGATGAAAATGGATATCGCCCTGCTCTTCAAGCGTGACGAAACGGCCGTCATCCAGCGCGCTGGCCGCGACGGTTTTCTGTGTTTTATCCAGGCCGGGCATCGCCAACTCTTCACTCACGCTTTTTTTCACCTGGTGCAGCGCAAACGTATTGTCCTGGAAATTAATTTTGTTGCTGGCAACGTTAACTTTCAGCCTTTTCAGCTGGTTATCTTTCAACGCCCAGGCCTGGCCATCCTGTCCGGCACTCAGCCGATCCGCTTTGACTTCCGTCGCTTCCCAGGTGCTGGTCATCTCGTTAAAAAACTGTACTTTGCCATCATGCAGCGCCAGCTTGCCGTTTGCGCCAATAGAGACAATGTCGGTTCGGGCTGGCGTGGGCTTTGGCAGGCCTTTCTGATAATCCATGACCAGACTGTCGCTGAGGTTCCAGCCAGAAGCTGGCTGCGGCTTCTCCGGCGTGGGATTGAGCGCAATCGCGTGCTGTCTGTCCATGCTGTCTTTGACCACGGCATGCAGCTGGCCGCTTTCGCCGCACAGCAGGCTCTGTACATGGAAGCGGTCGCCAATAACGTCTGCGATTTGCTGATGCAGCGTATCGCGCAAATTCAGGCTTTGCGCATCGCCAAAATTAAGCTCGTTTGCCTCGCCGGGCCGCTTCGCCACCAGCAAACGCCCCTGGTAGTCGGCAGCGATCACCAGGCTGTCGGTTTGCGCTATCGCTGCCAGTGTGGTTTTGCCGGGGATCGGCTGGAGCGCACGGTGTTCAGCTTCCGGGCTGTCGATACGCGGCAGCAGCTTAATGCTTTGCTGCTTGCTCTCTTCATCGGTGAGCAACACGAGCGCCTGACCATCCGCCGCCACGGAGGCTCCGCTGATTTTATCCGTAAAGCGCGCGCTCTGCGTTTGCGTCTGTAAATGATGCAAATGGCGATCGTCGTGTACCAGATAAAGCGAGTTATCACTCTGACGAGACAGCTTCGACTGCTCTTTGTCGTCGCCAAAATGGTCGACTTTCTGCCATCCCTCTTCGTGCGAGGCCAATTGGTAAAGCTTGTTGTCGCTGAGGCGAAATGCGCGGCTGCCGTCGGGCGTCGCCTGGTGATGTATACCGGTAAGCTGGCTGAGCACGGCAGCATCCGGCAGCTTTACCTCGGCTGCCCGTCCTCCGGGTGCATCGCTGCGGCGAATCTGCACGCTACCGCCGTCCTCGCTGAATGCCAGCTGATGGTCAACCACTTCTGCTGCTTTCCGTCGAGGAAAAGTGCTGCCCGGCGTCTCTTCCCTTGCCCAGGTCGGTTTGCTGTGGGCCACGCCGATTAAGGCATCCCGCGACGAATGCAGCGACAGCAGCTTTCCCTGGTCGCTCAATAACGCATGCTGCTGGCTATTTTTATTGGCTGCTACGCTCTGGTAGTGCATTTTGGGATGGCCGAGGGTTTGTTTTAACAGCGCGCGCTGGGCATCACGGCCCGCTGGTGCAGCGATGGCGGCCTGCCGCTTTTCGGTCAGCTGCACGCCCAATGACCCCTTCTCTTGCGCCTGATGCGCCTGCCGATCGGACAGCGTGGCCATAATCTCCTGTTCCAGCTCGCCTTCGACCAGCGTCGGAATAGCCACGTCGAGCCGGTTTAGCGACTGCAGCTCGTGGCTTTCCGGCGTGGGTATGGTCGGGCGAACGGGCTGTTTTTTAAATAACGGCAGGTGGCTGAAGGCATGAAATCGCCCCTTACCGGTCGCCCGCGCCGCACTGCCCTGTTGTAAACCTGTGGTGACCGGCTGGGCGCCCCCCGGTAGCGTTCCGCCGCCGCGCTGGCTGGGCGAGGCATCCTGCTGGCGGGTTGTTCCCTGACTGGTTTGCGATGAAGTTACGCGCTGTGCGCTGCCTGAGCCTGTTGCAAGGGCGGTTCTGATTCCCGATAGCACGCTGTTCTCCTTAGACAGAATACTCACACCTGAGCTAAGTAGCGGAAAAAGCAGCGGAGTTCCGGCTGTAACAGATTATTCACATTTATTCATACCGCGGATGATAAATGATTGCATAGCTGGCTGGCGGTCCGTTCATCAAGCGGACAAACAGACAGCTGGCGCGATGAAGCGGTCTTGTCTGTCTGCAGGAGCAGATTCTGAAGGCATAAGGGGATAACGGTCTGCGCGTAAGGCACAAAAAAGGAGAGGCATGATGCCTCTCCTGTGACCGCTCAAGTCGGTATGCCGTTGTGCCCGCGCAACCGGGCTTTAGTGCTTCAGCGTTTCACGTACTTTCTTCACGTCGTCAGCTTTCACCGCCGCGGCTTTGTTGCTCCAGCCCTGACGGATAAAGGTGGCCAGCTGCGCCACTTCCTCATCGTTCAGACGAGCAGCGAAGCCCGGCATGGCCAGAGTAGAAGGCGCTTTCGCCGTGGAAGGCTGCTGCGCGCCAGCCAGAATGGTATGGATCAGCCCCGTTGGGTCGCCTGCGTTAACGAGCGTAGCCTGATCCAGCTGCGGGAAGACGCCTGGCGCGCCCTTGCCCGTCACAAAATGGCAGGCGCTGCAGTTATCCAGATAGAGACGCTCACCGCTGGTCAGGTTTTTGGCCGCGGTCAGCTTAGCTTCCGTCGCGCTGGCCGCTTTGCCGTCACTGGCAGAGAGGGATGGATTGCCACCCAGGAACTTCAGATAGGCGGCGATAGCTTTCAGATCCGTCTCGCTCATATAAGAAGTGCTGTGTTCCACCACGGAAGTCATCTCGCCGCCTACCGCCGCTTTATCGTTGCGGCCCGTCGCCAGATAATCAATGGTTTCCTGTTCCGTCCAGCGCGGTAAGCCACGCAGCGAAGGCACTTCCCAGTCGTTCAGGCTGCCGCCGGAAAGAAAACGCTTGTCGTCGCTGTCGAACGCCTTTTCATTCATGCCTATACCGCGAGGCGTATGGCAGCTGCCGCAGTGGCCCAGACTTTCGACAATGTAGGCGCCGCGATTCACCTCGGCTGAAGCACCGCCAACCGGCCGGAAAGCTTTATCGGAAGCAAACGCCCAGTTCCAGAAACGCATCCCCCAGCGCTGGCTGAACGGAAAGCTCAGGCTGGTCTCCGGCGGCTGCTCCGCGCTCGGCTTCACGCCCTGCATAAAATAGGTGTAAAGCGCGTGCATATCGTTGTCACTGATTTTCGCATAATCAGGATAAGGCATCGCCGGATAAAGCCGTTTGCCATCAGGCAATACGCCTTTACGTACCGCGTCGGAGAACTGCTGTTCGCTGTAATTACCGATCCCGTGCTCTTTATCCGGCGTGATATTGGTCGAATAAATGGTGCCCAGATTCGATTCTATTGCCAGGCCACCGGAAAAAGCCGGTTTGCCGGGCAGCGAATGGCAGGCGCTACAGTCACCCAGGCGTGAGAGATACTCTCCCTGCTTAATCAGCTCGCCGTTATCTGCCGGGGCTGCCAGCGCAGCGCCTGTGCTGAGCAGCACGGCATTGGCGAGTAAAAAATGTTTAATCTTCATCGTCGCTTACGCCTGTACCATTGGACCGGGGTTTTTCAGATAGATATCTTTAATGGCCTGTGCCGCCATCAGCGTCAGCGCGCCGATGGTATCGGTCGGGTTCGCCTGGAAGTTTTGCGGGAAAGCATTGCCGCCCGGCACAAAGACGTTATGAACATCCCAGCTTTGCAGATATTTGTTCAGCGCTGAGGTGGCAGGGTTATCGCCCATTACCGCGCCGCCCACGTTATGCGTCGAGACGTATTTGGTCAGGTCAAAATGCGCGTCCATTGGCAGGAAGCTCTCGCTATAGCTGTCCGGATTCAGTTCTTTAGTGATGTTACTGACCACGCCTTTCAAATATTGCTGTAGCTTGAGCTCATTCTGTTTCCAGTCAAAGGTCATACGCAGCAGCGGATAGCCGTACTCATCCTTGTAGTTCGGATCCAGATCGAGATAGATATCGCGATAGGACTGGCAGGTGGTAGTGATGCTGATTTTCATCGAATGGCCGTACCACTCTTCCAGCCCCTCTTTCCAGCCGGTTCCCCATGCTGGCGTGCCTTTTGGCAGCGCGGTACTGATTGGCGTACCGGTAGCCTGTGAGCTGTGAATTTTCGCCCCGCCGATAAAGCCCAGTCCCGGGCCATCAAAGTTGCCGGGTGAAATATCGTTAATCATCTGGCCGGTGGCACCGGCGGTGGCAAACGGGTTGAAGTTTTTATCTTTAAAGAACAGCGTGGCGCCGCCGTTGCTCAGGAAGGCATAGTTGCGGCCAACGACGCCCTCTTCGGTAACAGGATTATAAGGTTTGCCGATGCCGGACAGCAGCATCAGACGCACGTTACAAAACTGGAAGCTGCTCAACACCACGATTTTCGCGGGCTGGAAGCATTCGTTGCCCTGAGCATCAATATAAATTACGCCCTTAGCCGTTTTCTTATCGTCGTGCAGTACGACTTTCATCACGTTGGCGTGCACTTCATAAGAGAAGTTGTCCATACGCTTAAGCGCGTCCATTACGGCGGTCTGCGGCGAAGCTTTCGAATAATTCAGGCACGGGTACTTACTGCAGTAGCCGCAGTAGTTACAGGGTGCGATCTGGTTGCCGTAAGGATTGGTCCAGGCACGAGAAACGCAGGCGGACGGGTTTGGAAACGGATGGTAACCGAGCTTTTTCGCCGCTTTTGCAAACATGCTGGTATTAAGCGTATCTTCCAGTGGGGGAAGCGGATAAGGCTCTGAACGCGGTCCTTCAAACGGATCGCCCCCTTCCAGGATCTGACCGCGCAGGTTGCCGGTATTACCTGACTGGCCGCAGATACGTTCAAATTTGGTGTAATACGGCTCGATTTCGTCCCAGGTGAACGGGAAGTCCATGATGCGCATATCTTCCTGCAGGATCCCGGGTTTATAAGCCTGATCCGCATAGGTTTTGAGCTTCAGATCGACAGGCGTGGGACGGATAAGCACCGCCGTCCAGTGCAGGCCAGAGCCGCCCACGCCCGTACCTGGGGCAAAAGCGCCCCATTTACGTGTTGGTAACGCCGTCTCGCTCATGTTGTATCGCACAGTTACAGCCGCTTCTGCCGGGGTCGCCATAACTTTATTACGCACGGCATACGCATATTCATCAGCCGGTTTAGGATAGGCAAACTCTTCATATCCCCGATCGCCGCCACGTTCCAGCGCGCGCACTTTTAATCCGGCCATAGCCAGCTCAATGCTCATTAATGAGCCAGCCCAGCCCAGGCCGACCACTACAACGTCGACTTCTTCTTTATTTATTGTTGCCATTTTAGTCCTGCCAGTGGGTAATCAGAGAAAAACTCAGGCTCGCTCGCCTTTAATGCTTATTGGTCCCAGCGGATACGGCACGTTGTGTTGTTTCACCCATTCCATATAGCTGGCGCGCGCGCCGGGGAAGCCGATAGCAATCCAGGCTTTCATTCCCTTATTGCCGCCATACATGGGATCGGAAAGATAACCATGTTTGGTATTAGAGAGTAATTCACTGAAAAATTGCGATCCCTTTAGGGCGCTTTCACCCAGGTCGGCAAAAACGATCTGGTTTTTCTGTACCTGAGTCAGAACCGCTTCACGGTCGGCGGTTTCCAGCTCGTGGAAAGCTTTCTGATGCTGCTGCCGACACCAGCTGTTGACCAGCCGAATGCCGGTCTGCAGGATTTGTTGCGGGCGAAACGGAATTTGGTAACCCATCGTGGCCGGTGCATGGGGGTTAAACGGCCCCTGCATATAGATTTCGCTACCCATATCGCCGTGCATTTGCTGATCGATAAAAATCGGCACGTTGGTTTCCAGCGCGCCAGGCGCCTTGCCTTTGCCACCGGCCGGGATCAGGCGATCGCAGGCAGCCATAACAAATTGCCATTCGTCGGCAGAAAAAAAGATGGGTTGATAATCGAGCAGCTCGGGAGCGGCCATTTCGGCAGCCTGCGCCGCCGTTAATCCTTTAAAGACCAGCTCGCC